>Ga0181346_1001379_pt1 | contig 10694 bp, 10 predicted proteins | sample Su13VDMM15DN_FD_130100 | JGI IMG/M metagenome (GOLD analysis project Ga0181346, IMG submission 130100) | Freshwater viral communities from Lake Michigan, USA - Su13.VD.MM15.D.N | ecosystem: Environmental > Aquatic > Freshwater > Lake | place: USA: Michigan | collected 2013-07-15 | reverse complement strand
CAAATATATCTCCAACCGAATTATCATATATTAATAATGTGAGTTCAAATATTCAAACACAATTAAATGATAAAGTAAGTTTATCAAATAATAATACAATATCAGGTATTAATACATTTGATAAACCTATTATATTAAAAAAAAATTCAGGAGTTAATATTGGTGTATTTAATTATAATAATGATAATCTTACATCAACTGGATTATTTAATGTTTCAATCGGTTCTTCAAATTTATCAAATTTATCAAATGGCACTGTGAATGTGGCTATTGGTGATAATTGTTTAAAAAATATAACATATAATAATTATAATATCGGTATAGGATATGAGAGTGGAAAAAATTTTATTAATGGAAATAATAACATATTTATAGGTTCTAGCGCAGATGTTATCGATAATGGTAGTTATTCTAGCAGTGTAGCTATTGGTAATAATTCTAAGATTAAAAATAGTAATAGTATAGTATTAGGCACCAGTAATGAAACAACAATAATTGATGGTAACTTAGTAGTTGGAGGAACTACGAATAAAAATTTAACATTATTAGGTAATAATAACACATCAATAACTCCAGATATTAATGATGTATCAACAAAAATAGCTACAACAGCTTTTATTGATAATAAATTATCCTATCCTAATACGTATGTAGGAACTGTTTTTATGATTCCTACATCATTAAGTTTAACAGCGAGTTTTCAAGATTTATCAACCATAACTATCCCAGTGAGTGGAACTTATGAATTAACATGTAATGTATCTTTTGTCTCATCTAGAAGGATAACTATGAGATTATTTAATAATACAACATCATTAGAAATACCAAACACAATATGTGTTTTACAGGATATGGCAGATGTAACAGGTAATATTGAAAGTAGTATATCAAAACTATTTCTTATTGAAAATTTAACAGCTAATATAAATATTAAATTACAGGCTAAATTAGATACAGGTGTATCAACAGTTTATAGTGATAATACTTTTGGAAGAACTTCATTAAGTTATAAAATGTTAGGATTAACAACTAATACAATTTCACCTAATACTTTTAAATTTATTGGAAATGTAATTGTATCAAATGATTCAAATCCACAATATATTCTAACTTTTGGTATATTTAGTATAACAATAATAGGGGCACATTATAATAAACCTTATTTAACTACATCATCAACTAGTAGTTTAGATATAGTTATAACTGGTAATATGGATCAACAAACAAATTTAACTTATTATGGTGGTTGTTTAAATGTATCATTAAATAATACAAATGGTACTTATTTAACAACAAGATTAATTAACTCGGCTGTTGATATGTCTCCAAATAGAAGTATATATTCAATAATAACAGATAGCACAAATAATAATATGTATAGATTAACTTATGTACATATATCAGGAAACGCAACTCCAGGAACTATTAAATTATCTATTTTTGTTGAAAAATTATTTTGATTTATAATCTTTTATTAATATATATTAATGTCTAATATTTCCGAAATAGGTATAATAACAATTACAACTATAATAGCTTCTTTATTAATAATAATAATAAAAATTATTAATAAATCTAAATGTGAAAATTTCGAGTGTTTATATGGATTATTTAAAGTTCATAGAAATATACAAGCCGAAACAGATATAGAAAATAACAAAATCGAACATAATATAAAAGATGATGATAATATAAATATTAATGAAATTATATCAAATGTAAAAAATAATAATATAATTAAATAATTTATTTTATAATATTATATATAATATTATAAAATGAATAATAATGAATTAACAAATTTAGAAATTGAAAACATTATAAATAAAAAAAATATTAAATCATTTAATGGGATATTTATGAGAGACGAATTAACAAATAAATATTTTATTAATAAAGGTTATTATATAATTAATCTTGATAAATCAACGGGAAAAGGTACTCATTGGTGTGTTATATATAAAAATGATAAAATATTTTATTATGATTCTTATGGATTCCCACCACCTGAAGAAATAGAAAAAGTTATAAAACCTTATATATATTCTACTAAACAAATACAAGATATAAATTCTTCTTCTTGTGGTTATTATGTTATATTATTTATTATATTTTTTAATGATAATAAAAATAAAGATGATATGGAAATATTCGATGATTTTATTAAATTATTTAATAATGATTATATAAATAATGAATTAATATTATATAAATTATTAAAAAAATATAATATTAACATTTAATATTCTATTTCCATATCTGTTGAATCATCATTATATATAATATGGTTTTTACTTTGTCCGTTACATTTACAAAATTTATCTATTAATTCTTGTTTTATTAATTTACAACATTCACAATAAAATATTTCACAACCTTCACAACGAACTGTATCTGTAATATATGATTCGTTAATTTCGCTATCTGTATATGTGTTTGATGAATTATCACTTGGTGAAGTATATTCGCTAGTTGATTTTGAAGACATTATAATATAATATTAATTTAGAAAATAAAAAACTAAATTAATATATTATTTTCATTAATCTTTTTATTTCTTTATAATATAAATATTTTTTTCTTTGATATTCTCGCAAGTTATATCTTGTTGATAATTTAATCGCTTGGCGTTGATTTAATATTGGTTTATTTATTTTTATATATTCAGCTTCAACTATTGCTATTTCGTCTTTGGTACAATTATCGTGTATGCTTAATATTTCTATATCAACAGTTAAATTATTTTTTTTAATATATTGATATAATTTAATTTTTGAATTAGTATTATTTTTTTTAATATTACATAAATGTGTAGTTTTTCTTTTATTAAAATTATTAGTTGATCCTATATATATTAAATTGTCATTATTATAAATTCCATATATAAAATAATTATTCATTATATAATAATAAAATAAAAATATATAATAAATTTTACTTATTTATTACCATAAAATATTTATTGATAAATTATTGGCTGAGAATGGGTCATTTTTCCAATTTCCTTTAATATTCATTGCACGGGATAAATATGATAATCTTTTTTTATTATCTTTGTGTTTGGTAAAATCAGAATAACGAGAATCGCCGAAATGTACAATTTTATTTGTATAAGGATTTCTTAACATAAACTTTTTATTTTTCAAATGTGATATATATAACTCTGGAATAATTAAATTTAATTTTTTACAGTATTTATTTAATTTAATTAATACTTCTTTAATATTACTAACATTATATAATTTATCTTCTTCATTCATTTATTTATTATATAATATAATAAATAAATAAAATTAACATAATAATAAAAATATTAATAAATAAAATAAAATAAATAAATTTTTTTAAATAACTCATTCTCTGTGTAATTGATTTAATAATTCTTCTATATCATCGCCTTTATAATATTGTTTGGTTCTATCTATAGGCTGTGTTGGTTGTGTTGTTTCGCTATCATTTGAAGAAGTACTATTTTTTGATGTTTTTTTGGGACTATTATCTGGTTTATATGTTTTATTTCGTTTTTCTTTGTTGATCATTAAACATTTATAACAAGATAAATATTTTCCATTTTGTGAATCATAATTTGCCCCACATAAACATTTATCAATTTTACTTTTTAATAAACATTTATAACACTTTTTATATTTTCCATTTTGTGAATCATATGAAGAACCACAAGAACAAACATTATTTGATTTAGTAATTTTTTCATCTTTACAATTAAAACAATATTTATATACTCCGCAATTTTTACTACAACTTTTACAACTATTTTCCATTTTAATATTTCTTTTTAATTTAATATAAATAATAAATCTTTATATTAATTAAATATTAATTAAATTAAATTAAATTAAATAATTAATTAATTAATTAAATATTTTTAATATAAAGATTTTATATTTATATTAATATTAAATAAAATAATAAAATGAATAAATTAATTAAAGAATTAATCGAAGTTTATAAATTTTTCAACTTGGTAATTTACAGTTGTAATTTAACTATTAATAATAAAAAAAAAATAATACAACCTTTAAAATCTAATATTGATATGAATAATTTTAGTTATGATTATATTAATATTCATTATAATGGTTATTTATTAAAAACTGGTACAATATTAAATGATGGTAATTATTTAGTTGGTTTAGATATTGATAAAAAAGAAGATGTTATAGATAATGAAAATGAAAAATTAAATGTTTATAATGGAATGACAAAATGGGAAGAAATATTAAAAGATAATAATATCAATGATAAATTAGATATTGATACACCAATACAAAAAACAGGAAATGATGGATTACATTATTTATTTAAAGTTAATAAAAAAGATTATTCATTATTAAAAACATTAAATGGTTTATATATTGATAATAAAAAATATACTATTGATTTCAAAGCTAAAAATCAATGTTTAATAGTTGAACCAACTAAATATTACGATAATAAAGTATTAAAAGAATATTTATGGGTGAAATCTCCAAAAGATCAAGAAATCAAATATATGCCTTTATTTGTTTTTGATATGTTAACTAATTCAAAAGCACCCAAAAAAGAGAAAAAAACAAATTTAAATATTGTATTAGAAACCAATGAAGAAGAATTATTATATATTAATGATTTGTTAAATAATCTTAACCCTGATAGATTTGATGACGGAAATAATTGGCGATTAATGGCTAGATTATTTAACAATTTAAATTTATCAATAGAATTATTTGATGAATATTCTAAAACAAGTAAAAAATATAATATTAAATATTTACAAAATTTATCAATAAAAGATGATTTAAACAATCATAAATTAATATGTGCTAAATACACTAATTTAATTCAAAAAATGAATATTAGTAAAATTAATTATGATATTAATTATGATATAATAAATATTAATGATAGATATTTAATTGATAATAAAACTAATTATAATATTGACCAAAATGATTTAACAAAAAAAATAAATTTATGGATGACTAACGAAAAAATAAAATCATTAAATATTAAATCACCATATGACACAGGAAAAACACAAATATTAAAAAGTATTATTAATTATTATAACCCTAAAAAAATATTATTTGTATCATATAGAAAAACTTTAACTTATGATGTTAGAGCTAAATTTGCTAGTTTAAATTTCAAATCATATTTAACTGAAGATTTAAATTCTGATAGATTAATTATTCAAATTGAATCATTACACAAATTAAGAAATTTAGACGATACTTTTATTAGTGATGATTGTGATATGATAAAAAATTATGATTTAATTATCATTGATGAAGTAGAATCAATATTAAATCAATTTTCAAGTTCAACTTTGAGAGATGTAAAAAAAGAAACTTTCCAATTATTCGATGATTTATTATTTGCCGCTGATAAAATTATAACTTTAGATGGTGATATGAATATTCGAACTTATGATTTTATTGCTTCTTTTGGTCAAATGATTAATATCGTTAATAATACTATTACACATAATAAAATAATTAATGTAATGAAAAATAATGATGATTTTTTAAATATGATTTATGACGATTTAAATAACAATAAAAAAATAGCTATAGCTTCTATGTCATCTAATGAAGTAGAAAAAATAAATGACGAATTAAAAAAAAGATATCCAATTAAAAACATATTAATTTATACAGGATTAACATCTGATGAAGATAAACAAGCTTTGAAAAATATGGATATTATATTTAAAGATGCCGATGTAATATTATATTCTCCAACAATCACTGCTGGTGTTTCTTATGATGTAATTTCATATAATGATTATTTCGATTGTATTTATGGAGTTATTTGCTGTGGTTCTTGTTCATCTAGAGATTTTAAACAACAACTTAATAGAATAAGAAAAATTAAAAATAATGTTATTAATGTGCTTAATATTTCACCTATGAAAAACAATAATAATAGTTCTTTCTTTTCATTTGATGATATAAAAGCTGAATTATTAACTCAAAATGATATTACAATCACAAGACAAACACAAATATTATATGAAAATAATATTAAAAAAGTTATTAGTAAAAAAGTTATTGGTAAATATGATATTAATTATATACATAATATTACAGAAAATAAAAACAATGGTAATTTTTATTTTATGCATTATATGGAATTATTATTTGTTAATTCAGGTTATCAATTTAATTATATAGATGATAAAAAAGGTAAAAAAAAAGATAATATTAATTTTACTTTAGATATGATTGTAAAAACTGAAACTATATCAAAAAATAACGCTAATGAATTTTTAGAATATCAACAAGCAGGAAAAACAACTAAAGAAGAAAATTTACTATTAAAAAAATATTTTATAATGTCTAAATTTGGTTTAGATAATATTGATTATGATATAATAAAACCATTATATAAAAATAATAATATATTTGATAATTTATTAAAACTTTTAGATAATAATATTATAACTATTAATGACGATAATTATACATTAAAAAAATTTATTAAATTAGAAAATGTAAAAAAATTAATGGATACTTTAGGATTTAATGAATTAATGGACACTATTCAATATTCAGATTTTGAAGATAAATTAAATAATTTTTATGATTCTAATGATTGGGAAAAATTCGAATATATATTTAATAATACTAAAGTGAAAATTACAAAACAAAGATTATTAACATTTATTAAAAACATATTAAAAAATTACGGAATAATATTATCACCAACTAAAAAAACAGAATTAAAACCAGTATTAAATAAAAAAGGTAATCAAGTAATAAGCAAAACAACTAAACAACCTAAATTTAAAGAAGTAAAAGTAAAAGGAGAATTTGAAACAATAACAAATGATATTAATAAAATTTATTATGAATTAATTGCTATACATATAAAAAATAATAAATTAAATTTTGGAGAATATACAAATGATAAATTTATCTTTAACGATGAAAATAGATATATTAATTATATCGAAGATAAAAACAAATGTTTAATAGAAGATAACGAAGAAGAAAAAGAAGATAACGAAGAAATAAAAGAAGAAGAAAAAGAATCTAGCGAAGGTAGTTATTATAGTGATTATAGTGAAAATATAGAAGACGACGAATATTTAGAAGAAGTAGATATAGTAGAAATAGAAGAACAAAGAAAAAGACAAATTTATATTTGCCCAATGAATGACGAAGAAGAAATATCAAATGATAATATTATATGTGACGACATAGAAATATTAGAAGATGATATTTGTGCCTGTAATAAAAATAATAAATGTATTTATCACCAAGAATTAATAAAAAATAATATTAATAAAGAAGAAATTATCAGATACAAACAAGTACAAAGAAAAATTAAAAATGATAAACAAAATAAAAAAGAACAAAGTAAAATAGAAAAAGAATTAAAAAAAATAAATAATATTGATGAAAGATTAGTTAATTTAGTAGGAGTAGAAATTAATGAAATACCATCAACTAGAAGATATAATATATGTAATTTAGATAATAATGTAGAACTAATAAATATAAATAAAAATATAAATATTAAAAGTGATATAGATAAAACTGTTAATATGTTAGACGATGAAACAATAAGATTATCTTGGTTAAATGCTCCTATTTTTTGAGAATATTAATATATGATTTTTATTATATATAATATACTATAATTTATTAATTAATATAAAAAATAATAATATTTAATAAAAAAATTTAATAATAATATTTAATAATAATATTTAATAATAATATTTAATAATAATATTTAATAATAATATTTAATAATAATATTTAATAATAATTATTGATATAATATTTATTTATTGTTAATAGAGTGTTTAATGTTTGGCAGAGCATTAAATAATTTTATTAACAATATCTGCCAGTAAATATTATATCTATAATTACTATTTAATTAATATAAATAATAATAATTTATATTATTATTAATAAGATGAGTAAAGTCACAAAAGAAAAAACAAAAGAATACAACGAAAATCAAAAGGAATATAGGCGGAATTTTTATAAAGAATATTATAAAAAAAATAAAGAAGAATTAAAAAAAAACGCTATTATTAGATATGATAAAACAGAATATGAAAAAATAAATTCCGAAATTGAAGAATTAATAAAAAATAATTTTTCAGATGAAATAACAGAAGAAGAAAGATTTAATTTAGATTTATTAAAAAAAATTAATATATTAGCAGCAAATAATAAAAAAAATAAAATATTAAAATTAATAAAAAATGAATTTAATATTAATAATAATTTAATTAAATGAAAAAATATAAATAACTAATAATTATTATATAATAAAATGAGTGATATAGATATCAAAAAATAATATTATAAAGATTATTATTAAAAAAATAAAGAAGCTTTAAAATTGAATAGTTAATAAAATAGAATATATTATCAAAAAAACGAAGATATATTAAAATTAAAAACTGATAATATAAATTATAAATAAACAGAAGATTATAAAATGATTATAATGAAACTATAAACGGAGAAAATGTAAAAAAAAATAGATTTATTTAAATAAATTAAATTAAATAATAATTATTGAATATATTTATGGCATACCAAGGGCAGAACCTTTTACTTTTCTTTTCATACCTAGCCCAGTTTTTCCCACTCCATATTCTACTCCTTTTTTTGCAATATCTTTTACGAATCCAGGTGCGGGAATATAATCAACAGCAGCGTTTCCTACACTTTTTAATATATTACCAAAAAACCCTTTTCCGCCTTTTTTTTTAGCTCTGATTGATGCCATAAATGCCTTTGCTTCAGGTGATCCTTTAACTAATTTTCCAGCCATTTCTTATTATAAATATATATTATAATAAGAAAATAAAAATAAATATCTATATAATAAATAAATTATTTAACATCAAAAAACTCTATAAAATTATGGCGCAAAGTTTTATCTTTTGAGCTATTTATATTACAATCTATTAATAAGAAATCTTTAGGTTTTTTTGTTGCTTCTCTATAACATTCTAATATATATTCTTTATCAATATTATATATATTATGATTTTTTATAATTGTATTTATACTAACATTATCATTTAGTTTAAATAAAATAAAATATGAAATATTACGAGTTATATTTTTACTCACAGAGATATAATTTTGGGCCATCAATATAACAGTAAAACCAAATTTACGACTAGATTTTAAATATGACTCTATTTTTTTAATATCTTTATTATTCATATTTATAAAGTCGTCAACGATTAATAGTTTTTCTGTTTTTTTGTTATCTTCGTAATCTTTTAAATCTGGTAAATCTTCTATATCATCTATTAATTGGACATCATTATTTAATTTTTTAAAGTAATTATATATTGGTTCATCTGTTGTTGTTGGGTTAAATATAATAACTTCACAAAATGACGCATTTTTTCGATCTAATATAAAGTCACATAATGCTGTAGATTTTCCACTACCTGTTCCTCCTAGCATTAAAATCATTGAACAAGGTAATATATAATGTAAATTAAAGTTTTTATCTTCTTTTATTTTATCATCTTTATTTTTTTTATTTATAATAGTATACCAATCTTTAATATCATTTGTAATTTTCGACATAATATAATATTATTAAAGATTATTTATTTAATGATATAATTTCTTTAATATATTTTTTAGCGTTTTTAATATTAATTAGTTTAAAATTAACCATCTTTCTTAATACTTCTTTAATATCATTAATTAAATCTTTATTTGTATTACCCGCTGATATTTCACCTTCTAATAAAACTAATTTATTTTTTAATTGTTCTATTGATTCTTCTACATTAATATTATTTGATTTATGTAAATTAGCTAACCTTAATAAACTATTATAAATTAACTTTTCATCATCTGATAATATTAATAAATCTTTATTATTTATTTTTTCACTATTTATAATTTTCATAATAATATCACATAAATTATCACTTACTTTTTTATTTTTATATAAATCTATTTTATTTTTATTATTATCACAAATAGACAATATATTATCATTATATAATTTTTTATTATTGATATATATATCTCCAACTTTTACTAAATTATTTTTTTTAATTCCTTGGCCTTTCTTTTTTGGTATAAATTCACTTTCTCCTTCTTGTTCTTTTTCTTCTGTTTCTAATTCTTTATTTGTTTTTTTATAAATATTATTTTTTTTAACATAAGTTATAAATTTTTCATATAAATCATTATTTAATATATGATTAATATAAACTAATTTATTTTGTGATCCCTTTTTAGGTAAACCATTAATTTCACAAAATTCTTTTAATGTTTCAGATTTATATCTATCAATAATATTTTCTTTTTCTTTTTTTGATAATTTTTTTTTATAATATTCTTTTTTTTTTTCTAATTCATCATAAGCTGTTTTTATTTCATTAATCTTTTTATTTAATTCTTCAGTAAGTTTTATTATATCTGTATAATCTATTTTTAATTTTTCAAATTCTTTATTATTAATATTATCATTATTTAATTCTTTTTGTATATTTTCAAATTTCAAATTTAAATTTATATTTTTTTCATTTAATTTATTTAAACTATCTATTAAATCATTTCTTTTTGATTCTGATACTTCTTTTTCATTATATAATTTATTAATATCATTTTTTAAACTTTCTATTTCTTCTTTATTATTATTCATAATAATCATTCCACTATTATACATTGAATTTATTTCAT
>Ga0181346_1001373_pt1 | contig 10708 bp, 14 predicted proteins | sample Su13VDMM15DN_FD_130100 | JGI IMG/M metagenome (GOLD analysis project Ga0181346, IMG submission 130100) | Freshwater viral communities from Lake Michigan, USA - Su13.VD.MM15.D.N | ecosystem: Environmental > Aquatic > Freshwater > Lake | place: USA: Michigan | collected 2013-07-15 | reverse complement strand
GAGAGTGTGGGAGTTGAACCCACTCAACGGCTCATCACCATCGTCGGATTAGCAATCCGATGCCTTACCATCCGGCACACTCTCCGTTGTACTATTATATAGTCGACACCGCATGATGTCAACAGTTAATTGGTGGAGAGCCAGGGATTCGAACCCCGTATACCCTAAGGTGGAAGATTTACAGTCTCCTGAAGTCACCAATGCTTCTCGCTCTCCGTATATGGTGGAGGTGACAGGGATCGGACCTGCGACATCTTGCTTGCAAAGCAAACGCTCTCCCAACTGAGCTACACCCCCAAATACCTGGCGACCCCGAAAGGATTTGAACCTCTGACATTTGGTTTTGGAGACCAACGTTCTGCCGGACTGAACTACGGAGCCATAACGCACTGTTGCCAATGCGTGTATCGAAACACTCTACATGGATGAACCCACTTGCCTTGCGGCCTGAGAATGCTTCGATACGCTCGGATTTTTTTATGTACAAGAACATAAGCCATCCCCGAGGCCGCCCATTTGCAATTTTGAGTGTTGCAGGCTCGCGTTGCCATTGCACTAAATGAAAAACCCTGGAGTTTTTAGTTCCAGGGCCCTTGGCGTAGATACGGTTGTATACTATGTTAGGACCCTACATCTCCTGGAATACTTGTTGACAAGCGACCATAGACATGCGACCAGGCAGGTGCCTGATTAAATATTGTCTTGGTTAGCAGTGAACAGATTTGTGTTTTCATAGTATCAATTATAGTTTATTTACCTTTGTGTGTCAATGACTTTGGCAAAGTTCCTTGTTGTATTTACGCAACAGATTTTTATTCACCTATACAGAAAAGTTTACTGTAGATTGGCCCGCCGGCATCTTTTCCAATTATGCTGTTGACAGGATTAACACTGTGCTCTATCAAATGATTACAAAAAGATTTTTCCAACAAGAGATTTTTTATGCCCTTTACAAAAAGATTAGCCACAGCATTGTCCTTCTTTAGCAATGCATCTAGACCGGTATCAAACGTTCTTGAAAAATTGCCGTCAATGTTATCAACAGTTACCAACTCCGATTCAAATTTACTTTCACGAGATTTTTGTGCAAAACTACCACCTAACAATACTTCTTTTTGTCTACATAAGTTTCTTTGCCACGTAATATAGGTAGCATTTGAAGCATGTTTAAATTTTTGGCCATCGGGATCTAGAGTGATATTGTGGGCATTGGCATTTGCACGTAGTTTGAGCATGCGCTTGATTATATGACTTTGTTTGAGTGCCAAGATAGGGTCAGCAAAAAAACATTCAACATTCTCAAAATTCATTGCACTTAAAAATGTTCTTGCATCATGACATGAATAGTACTTGCTATCTTTTGCAAATACTCTAGGTTGTTCATGGCCTTCAATTAAACACCAAGTTGATCTGCCGTACTGTTGAGCACAATAGTCCCACATTACAGAGTCAGTCATTCCCATGGCAAATTTAGGGATCATTGAAATATTTTGAAAGATCCAATCTTCTCCTGTTACAATTTGTTGCTTGGCCGCAGGATCAAATCTTTCTTTGACAGTGATTTTGGTCAAAGGATCATGGTGATTGTTTTTTAACCAATCTACATACTGTGACGCGAACCAGGGTTCGTAACTGTCATTTATCCAAACTACAATTTCATCAATATGCAAATTATTGCGCTTGAACACTTCATAGATGGTATGACTGTCGGTGCCGCCACTCCATGATAGTATAACATGCTGATATTTGTTTCTTAAATTACACGCATGCTGGTCCATCAATTGATCCATGGACTCACTGGGTTCTTGTAACCAATTTAGCTGATTATTATGTTCATCATGACAAACAAACTCGATAGGTTTCTTGCTCACAAATGATTCGTATCTAGCAAGCAAGTGATTGAAAATTATTTTGTTGTTGACACGGAAATAGATAGAGAGCATGTGTATGATTGGATGCGGGGGACAGATTCGAACTGCCGATGCACCTGGTTTATGAGACCGGTGTGGTGACCGCCCTCCCCGCTGTGTATTTAATGCTCTGCGTCCCTCGGCGGTAATTATAACGTATCAGAAATTTCGTCAAGTTGCCCCAACTAGTCTATTCATCACTTACGCCCTCCACCCGCTTCTCGACAGGGACCGTTCTCGTATTGCTAACGCCGGTTAGGTTGAACCGCTGATTGCTCAGTGAAACTTTGCCGTTTCAGAACCACCCGTGTGTGTCATCACACTTCTCATCGTCTGGGTCAGACTATCCAGTGACGCTGGAACGTTTTGGCGGTCTTAGGGGGTAACGATCCCCACTCTTACGGCGTGACAAGCCGTCGTGCGTCCATGAACACTTTAAGACCAAATTTTTATAGTCAAGCACCGAGAATGCCAATTTAGGAGTCCGGTGCTTCCGTTCCAAAGCCGATGCAGTTATATCAGGATCAGTCGCCGGCCGCTGTGACCCGAATAGTGTACACGTCTGCACACGATACCTTATCGATGCTTGACTATAAAAACAATGGTACTCCGTGGGGGAATCGAACCCCTCCTTACCCGCGTGAAAGGCGAGTGTCCTAACCGATAGACGAACGGAGCATGTAGTTTTTACATCGAGGAATCATTGTGGATCTCTTTCTGCTTGGCTTGCGAGACCAAGTCACCACGATCATTACTGCCAGACAACCCGCCGCTTTTCTGAAACTGCAAGCAGTCTCGGCTTCATGACTGATAGCAAGTGGGCATCCGCCGATGCCAATTCACTTCTACCAATGCCGCTAACGGGTCTGGTAACCTCTTTGTATATTTTAAAGATCTGTTGCAAGTAGTCTCGATCGACTTTGTTGCTTTGTTAAGTTCTATTGTAGCAGAGTTCCAATTTATGGTCTAGCACTAAAAAGAAAACCCTCCGAAGTGGAGGGTCTTTGCAAGCAGTACTTTCGTATTACAGGCAAAGCCCCCAATAGCAATCCCACTCATGTTCTGAGTGAAGGGTTGTGATGATTGCAGTTGTTGTTTTCATAAGTGTATTATATATGCAAATTGTATAAAAGTCAAGGCTTTTTGGCTCGATTACAAGCAGGATCTTTACAGGCAGTGATTCGTTTACGATCACAGTCCGGGCAGTCTCGGATTCGGATCCAGTTAGTGGGCATGAATCTTACCACTTCGTTTTTACCGGGTTTGTCCCAACTGTCACATTTGATAGCATGTTGCATAATGTCTCCTTGACATACATATACAACGCCATAGCCTGTGAAAGGGTTTACACAAACTGCGTTACTTTGCTCATTTATTAGTTAATAGTCGTACTACCTGTTGATACTCGCGCTCAATGTCACGTGCAAACTCATCAGGAGTTTGTTTTCGGGGAACTCCAGCATGTACCACAGTAACAATTTGTTTTTGCACTTCTTCATTGGATCGAGCACTTTCTAGCATGTTGTACAAGCGATCACGTGTTTCTTTGGGGGTACCTGGCGGTGCCCAGAACCCAGTCCAGCCTTCTTGGCTGATATTGTACCCAAGTTCCACAAGACTTTTTATACCATTACGTCCCTTTGGGGTTAGCACTGCCAGGCCATTTAGTTCTCCAGTGGCGACTCGATCCTCCAACAAGAAAGTAACTGTGGCAACTTCGATACTCTTGTTCATCAATGCCAACATGACCGCATTGTCGCCGTTGTAGTTTACCATGATAAGATTGGGATTGTTGATTAGCAACTCTTCAAGTGCAATTCTGGTGATAGCGCCATTGTTGCCCACAGCCACAGTGCGTGTTTTTAATGCAGACTTCAGTTGCTCAACTGTGCGTATGTCAGAGTCCTTGCGACTGATCAACATTTGACCGTTGGTGGCGCCACGCATGAGTGGCACAATCTTTGTCATAATTTCATGGGCCGCGGGGTTACTGGCAGAATTGTAAACCACTGCACTGCTACCGGTATACATCACAGTGTTGCCGTCGGGCCTGGCAGCCATCAACTCCTGCATGCCAACTAGGCCTTCTGCGCCAGGCTTGTTGACCACTACAGCCTCAATGCCTTGCCGGGCAAATTCTTTAGCGTAGACGCGAGCCGCAAGGTCAGTGTTGCCCCCGGCCGCATAGGTAACAATAATTTTCAATGGTTCTGCCGCATGAGCAGAAGCCACAAGTAATAATGAGAGTAAAAGTTTTTTCATAGTTGATGGTAATCCAATTCAAAAGGTACGCTAGATTCAGCCAGTTCGTTGAAACGATCTGTGACCAGGCCACTCAATCGTAACAACGCCCTGTGCCAATATCCAGCGTTGAAAGTGCTATGAGCACCCGTGGGCCAATCCCAATGCACAACATCTCCGGCCTGCCAATGAGTATAAATTTCGTCTCCAAAAATAATACCTTGTCCCCAGCGCCAGTCAGTGAGCAATATTAACACACGACTGGCAGTGCGTCTATCATTTTGGAAAGCCGCAAGGTCTTCCGCACTAAACTCAATCTTGTGTATACTAGATTCTTCAGGCGTGATATAACCGTATCCAAGTTCGTCGATGTGCAATGGTTGCAATGCACCTGGCGCAAGTGTTTGTACTCGACCACTGGGCTTGCGATAGCCAATCAAATGACCAATACGTTCTACCACGGTGGTATCGGTAACCAACCATCTATCAAAGTCTTTTGGGTCTGCGGACTCGCCAACAATGGTGCTGATATCAGTGTCTTTGTAGCCCAGTTCTTGGGTCAACTGTTCTGCCACTGCCAGCCGGCTGATGTGTTTTGCTTCCTGCAAACTGGGAATACTTTGTGCAATAGTTTGACCGTGACTTAAAAATTCGTTCCACTCTGAGTGTGGAGGAATATTGCGGATATTACCTAGGTATTTATAATGCTTTGTCATAGAATAGTAAAAAGATTAGGAGATAGGTTTATTCTGTTACGAGGAAAACCTATCAAAACCCTAGGCTACAATCAAGCGGCCAATGCAAACTGTGAGTCGTTAGCGGTTACTTTTTTTTAGTTTTTACGACTATCGCTGTCGTGCTGTCCACTCTGTTACTCTTTGCCCTGTCGAAACTATGCAGGCCCATCATAAAAACATTTCACCTAGGATTATTGCTATCCACATCAATACTATCAATGTAACAAAAAATCCAATTGCTTCAATCATACATGCCTTTATGGTGGACCTGGGGAGATTCGCACCCCCGTCCAGAACACTTTTCTCTTTGCTTCATACAGCAATAACTTACAGTATATATTTATACGGGTTGTTTGTCAAACTATTTGGTACTCAGATTGCACGTGGCCACAATCTGTTTGTTTTGGGCCCGGAACTCTTCACGTTTTTGGGTTTTTGCTTGCTCGCAGTCTGCTTGAGTTTTGAATTTGGCTTGTTCGCCATACTCAGGCACCGGTCCTAAGACACTAAAACTCAAAACCCAGATCAACGTCCGTGTCACGGCAAAATCCTAACTACTATATTTATAGTCTAGCAGTCGGATTTATGCGCCGATACAGTATTCCTTTGACCATGTAAATTTCAAACTGCTAAAACGCATGTCGCCAGACCTAAACCAGCCGTTGTCCCGTAACCAGTTGGTAAATCCAAATTCGCTGGTCAAATTATGAAATCCTTTGAGATAGTTCACCGCCGCTGGATTGTTGTTGGACAAGTCATGAAGCAGATGTCGATCGTAACTGTGTACATCGCGCCAGTCACCGTGTGTCTGTAGTTGCAGTTGATCAAAAGATTCGTTACCAATTTTTTGTGTGTGACTGACTCCAATATAAACTTCGGCGTGTCTTCCGCAAGCAGTGGCCCAGGCATGATATCCCGCAGGGTCCTTGTCCCATTTGGCTTCGGCCCAGTCATTGCTGTACAACGGTTGTGCAGTTTGTTTGATGATATTTTTAACCGCACGTTTGACCATGTGTGCTTGTTTGATTGCAATCAAGGGCTCAAAGAAAAAATGCTCAATGTAGTTGTGTCCCATTGTGGGTTGTAGTACCATGCTGAGTTGTCTATGATACCAGGCACCATCACGATAAACCAGTCTGGGTTTTTCATAGCCGCCTATGGCTTTCCATGTATGCCCGGCGTGATTTTTTTCGCACAGAAATTTCACAGCATCTGCAGAACTGGTGTTGCCGTACTTGAGTAAGTCACCTTTGTCCTTCCACACCCAGTCTTCATTGGGCAAGTCAATCAGTCGCAGATCAGTGTCGTGATCATCGTAGCGGGTGATGATTGTGGTTGGATCCCAGTGATTTTTTTGGATCCAGTCCACATTGCGCTCGGGAAACATCTCTGAATCCTCACCTGCCTTGATAATCAATTCGTCAATGTGAATATTGTTGCGTTTGAAAATGTTGTAGATTGTGTGACTGTCAGTGCCTCCACTCCACAACAGGATCAATCGTTCATACCGATCACGCAAGGCAAGGGCATGTTGGGTCATCAAAAAATCAAGAGATGCTTCGGGTTCTAGCGTCCAATCAAATTGATCAAACTCATAGTCGTAACAGTAAAATTTAAGTTCGTGATTGTTTTTCCAGCAATCTCGCAGGGCTAAAAAAACATTGTTGTAATGTTGCCCGTTTACTTGATATGATACCATGTTATTTTTTAAGTTGATCTCTGTAGTATTCAGTTTCCTTGATGGCCCTGGCATTCAAGTCAGCATCTGCTTTGACCACTATAAAACTTTTCTCTGTCAAGGGTTTGGTCAGTTCAGCATCCTGGTTCCAGGTTTTGACAATGTTGATCAATTCTGTATTTTTTAACAAATTGCTGTTGTTGGGTATTGCTGTGGCATACCAGGTCTCAAATTGATATTTTGGCAACACAGTACTCATTGCAGGAATGTCACTGCGTATAACCTTGCTGGATGCAAGAAATTTAACTTTGCCTTCTAACCCAGTGTAAGCCGCAATCTGATCATAGCCACAAGGAGTATGGCCGCCAACAATGTCGGGAATCATCTGACCTGTTCCTTTGTAGGGTACTGGTACAAATTTAGTGCCGTAAGTGGAGTTGATCTGTTTAAGTTCAATCTCTCCGTGGCTGTTGCTGACACCACATACTGTTTCTTTTTTCTTTGCTGTTTCAATTAGTTCTCGAAACGTTTTGATCTCACCAGTTTCGGGAGTGATAAAAACCATTGGGTTGGTAACCGATGGCCCAATTAGTTGTGTTTTTGTGGCGTAAGTATTTTCTCTATTGAGCAACACATTAGAGAATACAAAATTTGCAGAACTTGCAACAAATATAACATTGTCTCGTTTTTCTACTGCAATGTTTAGAGCAATGTCTCCATTGGCGCCTGGATGATATACGACCACGTTGTCATGTCCCTTGTTCATCAAGGCTTTTGATAAACTACGTGCGGTCATATCAATTGCACCACCCGGGGGTGTTGGTACAACAATAGTGATTGGTTCTCCGGCAAGTACAGTGGCCGAAAATAGCATAGCAAAAATAAATTGTGTAAATTTTTTGATCATGGGTTCTCCTAAAAGTTTATTATACACGATTGCTAGTAGGAGGTCTACATACGGCGCGGCGTTCTGAGCATAGTTATGTCAGTAACAGGGTCACTACCCCGGGCGTCACTTGCGATACCGACGTCAGCCTGTTGCTGGCGTTACAGAATTATTTATAAGAAAGCGGCCAAAGCCGCTTGTTTTTTAGTGTCGAGTTTGTCTAATACGTTTTATCAAATTAGGTGTGAATTGCATAACACTATTGGTTTTGACATAAGTCATTTGGGACTTGTGCTTCAATGTGTCAGTATCTTCTTCAGTGATTTCAGTAATAGTAACACCGTTGGCTTCGGCCATGCGCTCAAATGTTTCACCATCTTGAATGCTCCATTCACGCTCTTTGCGTGATGCTACCAGTGCGGCTTGTCGGAATGCCTGTTGTTGTTGGTCAGTCAATGAATCCCAGAACTTGTTGCTGACCACAATGGTTGTCATGAACATGGAATGATTGGTTTTGAGAACGTGCTTGCCGTTGAATCGTAGATAGGTAGTTTCCACAGCATCGGCTTCACCTTTGCCTATCAAGTCGTATTTGTTCCAAAGGCACGGTTTTACCGGAACGGCTTTTCCGCCCATGCTTTCGATAGTGGTGCCTAACGTCAATGGATTTTGCACAACAATACGTTTATTTTTTAACTCATCCAATGTTAGGATAGGTTCGTCACTGCCGATCACACGATAACCGCCGGAATAGGTAAATGCCAATCCAGTTACACCTGACTTTTGTCCCAGATTGTAGCATAGTTCTTGACCTATTGGGCCTTCTAATGTTTCGCTCACATGATCGTGGTCGTCGAATATAAATGGCATGTCGAGAGCATGGAAATCAGAGTATAATTCTCCAACTTGTCCGACTTGGATTTGGCTCATTTCTACTTCACTATCGAACAGTGCTTGCCAAAAACTCTTGATAGCGGCATCAATGTCAACACCGTCTTGATCAAGGATTTCTAGATTGGGAATAGCACGATATTTTTCTTTATATTCTGGGTAAGTTAAAATTTCAACTTCTAGTTCACCAGCACAATGTTGATTGAGTTCTTCGCTGAACGCTCGTGCGGTGCGAACAAATAATTCTTGTGGCTGATGTGCAATAAGCCATCTAATTTTACGGGGTTTTGACATGTGTATCTCCGGGGGTTTTTGTATAATTATTTATCAATCATCATCCCGTTCTTTTGGAATCCATCCCAGTTTGAACAAATCCTCGCGTATTTGATCCGTTATTGTGCCTTCTGGCACATGCCCTAGATCTATCCAATCATCATCAGGCTCCCCTTGTATGCCCGAACAGTACCAGTCAATGTAGTCACCCTGTTCACGCATATCCGCTACAATGCCACCGGCATATCGCCAACTGCAACTCCAGCGTTGACCCTTCAGCCTGGGCCAAACATCATTGCGTTGCCAGTCCTGATTGCATAAGGCCGCGTACAAGTTTTGAGCGTAGGTCTTGGTGCTTTTGGTTCGATCGCAGATCCACTTGGTACTACGTAAGTCGTACTCCAGATTATCTTTTTGCCACACAGGATCTGTTATGCGTTCCTGGTCTTGATTCCGCAAACGTTCTAATACTTCGGCTAATTCATCTGAAGAGTTTTGAAATGTATGACGTTCTGGACTGGAATTTACTTTGCTCAAGTTAGCCTCCTCGGCCAGTGACCTTTCGCATGGGTCGCCCAGTCGCGGCTGGAGTGCCACGTTTGGCGACTTTTTGTTGGGTTTTAGATAGTTTGGTATCGGGGTGTTGTGCTTGATGCTTTCGGGCTAGAGCCTCTTTAACAGCATCTGCAAGTTTTACGGGTTTTGTAGGTTCCATAATGTCCTCCAGAAATATTTAGCGACGTTGCATGTTCTGCCAAGTTAACCAAGACTGAAATGCGTTATATACTGTTTGTGCTTCTTGAGCATCTATGGGAACTGGTCGGCCACGGACATAAAATCCGTTGGGGGATAGTTTAAGCATTTCATCGTTGCCTGCAATGTAAAAACTAATAGTGTTTTCTTTAGCAGGTGTGTGAATTTGAAGAGCGTCATTGAGTTCGGTCATATTGTTCCTTTGGTCCAGCGTAGTGGAATCGAACCACTATTATCTCTTTAGAAAAAAGATGTCCTATCCGTTGAACGAACGCCAGTGAATGGTGCCTTGGGAGGGACTTGAACCCCCACTCGGTCGATTATGAGTCGACTGTTTCACCTTTAAACTACCAAGGCACGTTTTATTATAACAGGAACACTATTTAGTGTCAGGCCCGGTGCCAAACGATGTCTGATTTTATTTCAAGAGTTTCCGAACCGTCGTATTCGTTTACAACAAATTCGGTTCCTTCGGGCAACCATTCTATTCGCAAGTCTTGCAACCCGCCGGCATAGATCTGGGGATACTTGAGTTTAACATATATATCTAGTTCTTCCCATTTGGCTTGTTCTACCAGTACAACTATGCCTGGATCAAACAGTATTTCTTCTTGTTTGGCGTTCCATGTGGACCAGCCAGCACCATGCCCCGGTGATACCAGCACAGCCACTTGGCCATCACGGACGAGTTTGTTCACTTCAAATCGCCTCGGAGGGTGTGCCATACCACAGGGTCGCATCCAAGATAGATGCGGTATTTCACATTGTTACGCCAGCGTGTGAATTCGTTGATCTTGCGTTCAACAAAGTTAAACATTGAGTCACGAAACCAAAACGGATTCAGTATGGCCGCAATCATGGCAATGGCCAGGGGTGGCATGAGCACAGCCACAGTGAACCAATGGAACGCCATGGCACGATAGAATCGACCACCCGCAGATGTTAGTGTAATTTCTTTGTTCATTGCTGTACCTTTCTACATTCAAAAACACCGGGAAACATCTTGTTCTCCCGTACCAATCGCTCCATGTACACAACCATGGAAGTCCGGGTCTTTTCACAGTCCTCTATTTCACGAAACTGACTCATGCGTTCTATGTGAAAGCCCGGAAGCCCGGACTTGGCCACAACCAAAAATGTAAATATTAGTTCGTACATTATTCAACCTCAAAGTGTTTTCTAAGATGCTTGGCAACAGTGTAGCCTTGCCCCAGTGTAAGATCGTCGAACCGGTACACAGTATCAGCACAGTCGCAGATCAACAACTCAGCAAAATGTTTCACAAACTTTTCCAAATCCGCGGGCGTCAAGGTGGTCCAGGTATGACTGAACTTTTCGT
>Ga0181346_1001372_pt1 | contig 10710 bp, 10 predicted proteins | sample Su13VDMM15DN_FD_130100 | JGI IMG/M metagenome (GOLD analysis project Ga0181346, IMG submission 130100) | Freshwater viral communities from Lake Michigan, USA - Su13.VD.MM15.D.N | ecosystem: Environmental > Aquatic > Freshwater > Lake | place: USA: Michigan | collected 2013-07-15 | reverse complement strand
TTAAATAAAATTCGTACTGAAATAGACACAAAGATGTTTAGCACGGGTCGTTTCAAATACGCAGTTGTAAAAAATTATATTCGTCAAAGAGCACAAAAACCTCTGGATGTTTTCAATGTTAATTTCGAAATGAGGTTAAAATTTGAATCCACCATTGGTGCGTTCAATAAAGAATATGAAGTTTTATATGAATCTTCGAAAGATATTGGAAAAATAGATAAAAAAATCGATCAGCTGATTGCGTCTTTTAATAAAACAGATTTTTCGCGAAGGGCGGCTGCTGCAGCCAATCAGTTTTTAGATAACAATGTAGGTGAAGTTGTAACATTTACCGTTATTGCGGATGGAATTGCCGGAGAATCGAGCGGTGGAAATGTAAAGGGCGATGTTACATTAGAAGTTTATGCGATAGGTAAAAATTCTAATAAAAAAATAATTTCAGAACCTATGTCATTTTCACTTAAATCTGAAAGCGTTACGGTTGCAAATTTATCTCCATATAATGGCATGTTAGATTTTGCAGAAGCTATGGAAATTAAATGGAACGCTAAAGCTGATTATATTAGATTGAGCAAAGCTTTTTATGGACCTACTGAACAAAAAGCAAAATTTAAATTAATATCCTCAATGTATAATGAATTAAAGACAGAAATCATTAAAAAATCAAATGATTCGAATTTCACAAAAACTGCATTTTCTTTTCTGAAAAAAAGTATTTTTGGTTCCGATCTTGCAAATGTTATCGATGTTCAAAGAGCAACAGTAAAAGAAATTACTGTAGAATATGTGAATGCTCTTGAAAACACAATAAAATTGATTGCTGAGGCAAAGGGAAATAATTTAGTTTTCAAAACTGTAGGTGCAGGTATACCTATTTTTCAAATAAGAACAAAGCTATTAGAAGACAGGAATGAGGCAAAATTCTATTTGGAAGTAGGAAAGGGTATTTATAGAAAATGAAGATTCACAGACGTTTTAATACCAGATTGCAATAGATCCTTATCGGAGAACCATGGTAATGCACTCATTCACAACCTATCTCGCAGAAGAAACCTCCGAAGAAAAGCTATCTCATCTTGAGCATGGCGAGGATCACGTTATCAATGCAGGTGATGCTGGATTCAAGCATGCCATTGATACGTTGACTGGCACTCATGAGATGCTGACTGGCAAAAAGAGTGGCGTGTCTCTGTCAACTAAGTATGACGGAAGCCCATCGGTTGTGTTTGGTTATAATCCAGAGAACGGTCGCTTCTTTGTTGCATCTAAGTCTATCTTCAATAAAGAACCCAAAATCAATTACACGCCAGAGGATATCGATCGCAATCACGGGCATGCGCCAGGTCTAGTAAAGAAGATGAAGGAAGCATTGGAGCATCTGAAGAAGGTTGCACCAGAGAAGGGTGTGTTTCAGGGCGACTTTATGTATTCAAAGGAAGATGTGAAGAAGGGTGGGCGTGATCTGAAGTTCACACCAAACACAATTACTTATGGTTTGGATAAGGATTCGCCGGAAGGCAAGAAGGTGTCAGACGCTCAGATGGGCTTCGTTGTTCATACTGCATACAAAGGTACGACGCTGGCTGATATGAAAGCCACGTTCAATCCACCTCTATCTGGATTCAAGAATTCCAAAGACGTGCATATGATTAAGCCGACAGTAGATATGGATCGTGTCGATTATAATAAGGATACACAAGCCGAGTTTCTCGATCACAGAGATCGTGCTATTGCAGAATATCAAAATACAGGCAAGAAAAGCTTCGACGCGCTGAATAACTCGCGCGAGAACCTCAAGACGTATATCAATTACAATGTTCGCAAGGAAACAACTCCATCGCCAGAAGCCTTCGTCGAGTACCTCAAGGGATCTCAACAAAAAGATATCGACTCAGTAAAGACTGAGAAGGCTAAGGCTCAGAAGAAAGAGAAATGGGAAGCCATTATTAAGAGTGCCTCGACAAACAAGCCAAAGCTGCGATCGATTTTCGAGATGCATAAGCATTTGCAGTCGGCTAAGAATGTGTTGGTGAAGACTCTCGCGAATGCCTCGCCGTTTAAGCACGAGATCAATGGCAAGCCTACTGAACCAGAAGGATTCGTTGCTTCGCTTAATAACCGTCCAACCAAGCTGGTTAATAGAGCTGAATTCGCAAAGGCTAACTTCGATAAGAATCGTGGTAAACCGGCAATTGCTGATAATCTCGCGCCAGACCCTGATAACAATCTTACATTGAAATCTCCGGATCAGACAAAACCACTGGAGAAGAAACAACCTGAGCTTACAGCTGGTGCACGTAAAACTGTTTCTCGAGCTATTGCCAAGCTAAAAGAGAAACAGCCAGAGAAGAAATATGACATCGCCGGTGCACGAAGTCAGGATCTAGGTCGTGTCGCAAAAGGCTCTGGTCCACTAAGTAATCTGGCAAAATCTGAACTGGATCGTCGTCATAGGAATAAGTAATCTTCTTCTATACTGACGAGCGACAAGCTCTATTATATCACATTATATGAAAATGTCAAGTATTATTTTTAACTAAATAGCGATAGAAGTATAATTCGCTGTTTGGGAGAGAATAATGAGCAAGACGTTCTCCGAGATTTTAAGAGAAGTCACAAACGCCAAGAAAAAGAAAGTTGAGGATACAATTCCTACGGTTTCTACTGGTGTTGCTGATCCAGCATCTCCTATGCACATCATGAATCCAACAAACACTTCAATGAGCGTAAATGGCGGCGATCAGAATATTACGCCATTTTCAGAAAGAAGAAAGAAACAGCTATATCGTATCGATGAATGGAAGGAATACGTTAAGAGACAAAAGCGTGATCCAAACAAATCAGCATTCAAGTATAAGCCAGCTGCAAAGCCAAAGGTAGCAAAGCCTGTTAAGCCAGATATCCATAAGAAAGACGCGCAATCGGCGGGTGACGCTCACATTGTCACACAGCTGAGAAGTGCGACAGACGCTCCCCATAACAATCCAGCAACAATAAGGTTCACGAACGGCGAAGTCGTGCGTATGCACCCAAATGTAGCTAATCACGTTCTGAATCATCATATGAGCATTCCGAAACCTAATGACAAACTGGCAAATTCATCCAAGATGGGTGCGTCTAAGGTTGCGATGGCTAATCATATTAAATCCCTATTGAAAGTCGAGGATATTCAGGGCTACGACAATGCAGCTATTTTCAATCCGCCAAAAATGTGGGACACTACTGTGAAGTCGTCGGCTCTGGCTATGGAAAACGTCGATGAGGGAAAGAAACAAATTGGCAAAGATAAATTGCGCGTGTTTTTGCAGAACATGGGTAGCCCAAAAGCCCTCGCTGCAGTGAAAACGCATTATGGTATATCTTCAACAAAAACCAAATCAAAATCAGAATCGATGGGACCGCCATATTCCCAAGCTCTGTCTGGACCTATGATTGATCCATATGATCCAACACGTCAGCCAACCTCTCATGCTATCCCAACTGCTTCTATGGATATCGAATCCGCCAACGGCAAGAAGAATAAGGATGTTGCTGATCGGCTGAAGCAGATGATTATGCAGATGCTCAATAAAGAAGAGATCATCGATCCAAATGAGCGCAAGCGTATTGCGGACATGAAATCTCGTCAACTCAAAATGGCTGACGATAAGCATAGCGATGATAAAGCCAAGACGAGAGCGCAGATAAACGATGCTCACAAGCGTCGTATGGGAATGGAATCATTCAATGACGTGTTCGGTAGATTCATCTCAGAGGCTGGCTTTCCTGCACGGGGCAAACAAGATTCTGATGTAGAGGGTGATCGTCAGGGTGTTTCGAAAGATCCTCCAGCTTCGATGAACTCGAAAAAGGAAAAGATTATTCCACTAGAAAAAGATAACAATGCCAAAAAGAAGCTGCCTTCGAAGAAAGCTGATGTCATTGTAATCAACCCCAAGCTGAATGTCGAAGCCGCTGACGATGAGATCGTTAAGACTAGGATGCCAAAGCATGACAAAAAGTTTAATTGGCAACGCCACAATGCACTTTTTCCAGGAGTGACCAACCTATCTAAAATTCTAAAGGATAATATTGTCGCGATTCCCAAGCCGAAGACATTGTCGCATATCATAAAAGAAAAGAGCGAAACAGGGAATCTAGCAGATTGGGCTAAGAAACACGAAGCCTCTGGTAATAAGATCACTAAAGATAATAAGACTGCTACATATCATGCATTTGATAAGAACAATAAGCATTTAGATTCCTATAGGGCAGGAAAAGGAACCCGGATTGATGAACGGGTTTCTCTGCGATTTTCGGCATTTCTCGCAGAAACAGAGCTATATGAGGATTTAGAACAATTGATTGAAGCAAAAGATAATCGCGATAAACCAGGTGGCGCTTCTAATAATACTAAAGGTATTATGCATGAGATTCTAGTTGGTAAGCATTTGAATAATAACAAACATATGACACATCATCTTCTGGTGAACAATAAAACTGGCGCCAAAGAAACACCAGAACAGGCTCATGATAGATTAAAATCACAAGTTCACCCTGATGATTATAAAAAGATAAATGCACGAGCTAAATCAACAGCAGAACATATTAAAGCTCACATAGAAAAAACACACCCTGGTCACAGCATCACAGGTGTTGCTCATACATCTAAACGTGGTGACACACAGGCAGAGACAGGGGTTAAGGCAGATCAAAAAGAGGATCCTTCAGACATCTATATTGCTACAAAGCACCACAAAACTGGTGATGTAATGAAGCATGGAGTCAGTTTGAAGGTAAGCGATCAATCGAATAAGAATGTTCCATCGTCAAGCCTTGGTAGAAAATCCGCTGGAGAAACCGCAGATAGGTTGTACAAGGATCATCAGAATGAGATTAAGAAAACGCATCAAGGTTTAGTTGGCAAATCTAAAGACGCTAGAAAAAACTGGGCAAAGGCTAATCCAGAAAAACATAAACAAATTAAAGCCAAGAACTTGGATTTTTTGCGTTCTGTTGCTCATCACCACGCTGCAGAGCTCCAGCATCATCTTGATTCGGGCAATCATGAGCATGTTGTAGATCATATTCGTGATGTAATTGCAGCTAAGAAAACTCCTGCAGAGCAATCTGGTAAGGCTACATTTATTAAGCACACTACATACACTACTGCAAAGGGCTCGCAGCATCATGTATCCCATCCCGGAAAGGATTACGAACATATTCTGAAAGCTCATAAGAACATTACTGTTAAACCGGCTGGCACTCAAGTGCATTTTTATCACAACGGTAAAAAGTTTGCATCTCAAGCCCATAAGTTGGATTCGCAGAGCGATCCACTTTCATCTCTTAAAAGTGCAGGAAAAACAACATGAAAGAATATAAGACTATAGAGAATACCATTCGCAGTGTTGTTTCGCCAACGCCGATGATTGTAGAGGATCACGACGACACCGACCTAGAGGGTCAAATGGCATTGAGTCAGCTTATGTCAATTTCGCGCCGTGCGCAGCGTATTGCCGAGATGATTCAGCCGGACACGCAGCTAGATGCGTGGGTGCAGTCTAAGCTCACCATGGCTGAGGATTATGTCACCACAGTCTATGATTATCTTCGTAACACCCCATCAAATCCAATGAAGGAGCCAGAGTAATATGAAAGACAATAGCAAGTTCGGATCGTCACAGAGCCTGATCGACGCAGTGAACGAAGTACTCAAGGGTGGGCAGAAGAAACTCGACAAGAACAATAATGGCAAGCTTGACAGTGAAGACTTTAAGAAGCTGCGTGGAGAGGACCATGAAGTCAAGCCAGCCTCAAACGCGCAGGTTGGCGACAAGGTTCATGCCGGCATTGGTCGAAAGGGCGGTGCGGGATATTCTGGTGTAATCACAAAGGTCGACGACACTCATGCGTATATTAAGGTTGGCGAAACTGGAAAATTTGGCGACCGCATTGTCAAATCTCCACACAAGCTCGTCACAAACTATTCGCGAATCAGCGAAGTTGCTGAGAATCTTCCAATGCGTGAGGAAGAAGTCGAACAGGCTGATGAAGGATTCAAGTCGGCTAAGATGGAAATCAACCGCATGAAAGCTGCCCGCGCCAAAAATGATGCCATCGCCGTAGCATTCAACAAAAAAGAGAAAGAGAAAGACACGAAAAAAGAGCTTCCAATGCGTAAGGAATCAGCACTAGGTGATCTTCTTGGTTCAGAAAAAGGCGTAAGGAAAATTTCTCCTAGGAAAGATGAGCACGGTAACGAAATTAAGAATCCTGCTAGAAGTTTAGCTAGAAAGGCGATGAAATCCTTTGCAGCAAAGGCGATGGAGCTTCCAATGCGTAAGGAAGACGCAGTAACGAAGGCAATCAAGTCGATGAGGGCAAAACAGATGGACGAAGGGTCTAGTGAACCAGAACCAACGCATGTTGTTACTTTTCAAAAAGGAAATGTTGTTGGTGCTAGAAGTCGACGTTCTGTGTATGTAAATGCAAAACACGAAGATGAAGCTCGTGAGAAAGCAAGGAAAGAATTTCCAGAACACAAGAAAGAAGGTTATAAACTGCACCATGTTCACACTATGAGGAGTTAAGAAATTGGTGAATCGCGTTGGGGGCTGAGCTTGGCGAAGCTGATGAGTAAACCCTGCGATCGACTACTAATATATTATAAATAGAAGGATATTTTGTTATGCCGAGTAAGATTCCAATATCGGGTCTGAAAAACGAAAACTAGGGAGAGAATAAATGGCACTTTGGGGATTTAATAGAGAAAACACCCAGGTAAACTCTGGCGCAAACACTGTTGCAGGCAAGAAGGCTGGATATCAACCACCATTCGTCGCTGGTGGCAAAGCTGCGGAAACGGCAGAGAAGCGTAACATCATTGCCACAAAGAATGGCTGGGTTCGTCGCGAAGTCCGCGTCATGACTGGCGTTGAGAATGCAACTCGTATTATCGATCAGGAAATTGTTGCTGGAAATCCTGGAGGCGGATTGAATTATACATCTAATACACACCTCGGCAGACCAGACATCGCGCAGATCTACGTCAGACTAAACGCTAACGGATTTATCTCAGCCAACTCTAGTGGTGCAAATCTTTATATTGTGTTCAACACACCGATTGCATTTGCAGGATCTGGCAATACTATCTCAGTCACAGTTTCGAATACTGCAGCTGGTAACAATGCAGTTGTGAGAGGGCGTAAGGCTGCTACATCTGGGCAGATGGGATTCACATCTGTTACAAATGCAAATAATACTCTGGTTATTCTTATGACTAAGCTTCAGGGTTCTCTTGCGCCTGATGCCAATAACTCACTCGCGACATACAAGTTTCCGGCACAGACAATCTCGATCACTGGAAATCCGTTGTATAATCCAGACCAAAGTGCTGTGCATTCAACTGCAAACCTTGTGATCACTGGTGCCGTATCTAACAACCTCTGCGATGGTTCTGGTAATCGTATCGGATCCTTCCAAGTTCGCAGGAATGGATAACGAATAAACAAGTGAAGCAGGAGCACTGTTATGGCAGATAAAAAGGTAAGCCAGCTCACGTCGCTTACATCAACAACATCGGAAGATCTTCTTCTGATTATTGATGATCCGAACGGCACGCCGACTTCGAAGAAGATTACAGTGAAGGCGCTTTTTGGTAGTGTTGGCTCGAATGTAGCGATTCGTTCGAGCAATACTATCATTACCTCCAATCTGAATCTCACGACAAGTTCTTTGATGAAAGTAAATAACTTCATTCTAACTTCTCGTTCAAATCCATCAACCAATAATGCGGTTAATGAAGGATACAAGATCGGGCAAATGTTTTTCTCGAACACGTTTGTGTATATTGCTGTGAATCGCACTACATTGAAACGAGTGGCAATCAGTAGTTTCTAGGTGTTATAAATTTTATGATACAATATATATTGACTGATTCTACATTTTTGTTATATGCAGCCAAAGCGTATGATCGCCCAACGTGTAACGACGAGAAGGAATTCTTTGAAGATTTATCAAGAATTCGAAATCTGCAAAGATTATTTGGTAGATATGCTAAGACTGGAGAAATAAAAGAAAGGTTAGTATTGAATCACTTAATCGTGATGTATAACGTGTTTGAGGCAAAGGCGTGTACAAAGATTCTGATATTTAAGTTAAGGGATTACCTGCCTTTCCTCAAACCGTTTCTTATTCTTTTATCTCATTGGCCAGACAAGATTGATGGCATTAGTGGTCCGGTAATGAGTAGTGATATTCCAATGGATCAGAAACTCGTCGACGCTCTTAGGAGAATATAGTGAAGAAGTTTGCAGAGTTTGTATCAGAAGCCAAAGAGCATAGTTTATGGAAACATAATCCAAGATCTGGATATTGGGACCATCAGAGAAATGTCACGCCAGATACAAAAGATCAGTGGATGACACATTTTCAGAAAGACGAACCAGACGCGCATTTTGTAGTATCCAAAAACAAACCATCTCACAACCCAACAAAGAAATAACATGTCCGGAACTGTTGTAGACCTTTTTTTGGTATATCAGTTTATCAAGAGGTTGACTACACCTTTCGTGACCACGAAAGCGTACACGCTTGGCTTAATCGATAAGAACGGAAAGACACTACGTTCTGCAAAGACCGCTGAAGAGAAAGATGCGTTTGGTTATTACGATCGCATCATCTTCAATCTAAAACGACTCATCGAAAAGATTCCAGGCGGTAAGACACGCATTGCTACATACGCTGCTGCTATTCTGCTTTTGCGAGAAGAGCGCGGCGATAACATTCTAGATAATCGGTTGCTCGAAAATGTTCTTCGTGAGCATATGGATATGCTTCCAGATATTTCTATGAACAGCATTCTTGAGGCTATATCAGAAGATGGTGCTCCAGCAAATTCTGCTGGTGGTGGACACGTAGCAGGTATTGGCGTTGGTCCAAAGGGCGAACCAGGCGTCAGCCGTGCTGCAATGATTCGTCGTCGCAATCCAGTATACTTTGCAGGAAATCGCGTATTCGAAGTTGACAATCATACCTTTCATAAGAATGGACCTCCTAAGTATTCAGCCAAAGAAATCGACGAAAATAACTATGGCGAAGAGGTGCGTGAGTATGCGCGCATGAATCCCCATTCCGCAGTTCTCGTTCGTAATGAAACAACAGGAGAAATGCGTTTCCTGCGTTATGGTAAGAAGTCTCAGATGTTCGGCGAAGAAGTCGAAATGGTTTATTATAAAGCCACTGGAAAGTATGTACCAAAGGCAAGAAGCCCGTCTTCGGCTGGTGGACCTTCTTCTGACGCAGATGAATCTTCTATCAGAGAAACGCTTGGAAAGTACCAAGGAAAGTGGGCGCTGTTGTCTAAGAAAACGGGCAAGCCACTCGCATATTACAAAGGCGAGGGAAAGCCTTCAGCAGATTGGGTATCGCGGCAGGAACGTCGAGTTCAATTTTTCAAACGTAATGGATAACGATTATGATTAGATTCAATACATATCTAAAAGAAATGCAGCTTAAAGAATCATTTTTACTTGAAGAAGAATCTTCTGGTAATGAAAGTGATGATAAAGGTAAATTACACGAAATACTTTTAGCAAAACATTTACACCCAAAGAAAGAATTACCAGAACATTTTAGGTCTGAATCAGAAAATCCTGAACATTCTGGCACAGCGGCTCAAGTTTATCAAAAACTAAGTGATAAGATGGGTAAAACTGCACACGATAAAGTTGATAAAGACGCTAAAGCAACTGCTGAAGCAGTTCTTGCACATTTGAAGAAACATGGTGGTTTACCAGAAGGACATAAAATTACTGGTGTTCATTGGACATCAAATCGTGATAGAGAAAATAAAGCTGGCGATCACGAGAAACTAACAAAGAAAAAAGATGTTAACTCTAATGCTGATCTTATCCTAACATCAACTCATTCAAAAACTGGCGCAGTTGCTCATCATCCAATTTCAGCAAAATATGGTGCACATAAACCAAACTATAAAAATGCAGGTCTTGACTCGCTAGAGAAACAAGCTGGTCATAAAGCAGGAACATATACTAGTATACAAAAAGAGCACGAAAAATACTCAGAGAAATTAGGTTATAGTGGATCACAAGCACAAAAACATAAACAATATAAAGAAGATAAAACTCATTTAGATCGTGAGATGGCAGACCATAAAGAATCAGAAAGCACTAAACCATTTAAGCCAAAACATCCACAAGCCATAAGAGCCCATGCAGCAGAGAAATCTAGTTTAGATGCTAGACAAAAAATGGCTAGGGACCATGATAAAGGTATGGCAGAAAAGTCCGACGAAGAATTGAGAAATCATATTCGCTCACAGGTATCTCCTCCGACGCATTTACCACATATAATTGCTCATAGCAAAACGAAAGAAAATGGTACTACAGAAAGTAATGTTTCTAATGCAAGTCATATGGCAGATGAACATTTGAATAAATTTCATAAATTGCATGTAAAATCTGGAAGTGGTATTTCTTCTACAATTTATGGCACTCATAAAGAAACTGGTAAGGTAATGCCAGTCGCTTCTCAAACATTCAAGTCATCTTCTGGACCGCATAAAGGCACAGCAGGTGTATTCAAATTACACTGAACGCGACGGTCGAGTTCAATTCTTCAAACATAACGGATAACGATTATGATTAGATTCAATACATATCTAAAAGAAATGCAGCTTGAATTTTCGGCTACAATTTGCGAAGCTTC
>Ga0181346_1001371_pt1 | contig 10713 bp, 9 predicted proteins | sample Su13VDMM15DN_FD_130100 | JGI IMG/M metagenome (GOLD analysis project Ga0181346, IMG submission 130100) | Freshwater viral communities from Lake Michigan, USA - Su13.VD.MM15.D.N | ecosystem: Environmental > Aquatic > Freshwater > Lake | place: USA: Michigan | collected 2013-07-15 | reverse complement strand
TCCGCTAGAGCCAGACGAACCACTACTTCCGCTCGCGCCCGCGCCTCCGCTAGAGCCAGACGAACCACTACTTCCGCTCGCGCCCGCGCCTCCGCTAGAGCCACTTGTCCCGTTAGCTCCGCTAGAACCACTCGTACCATACGATAAACCACTCGTACCCGCAGTACCAGAAAGCCCAGAGGTTCCAATAGACCCAGTAGCACCAGCAGGGCCGGTAATTAACACGGAAGTAACCGTGGCAGAAGAAACCGCGCTTTGAGCTGTTGCGGAAAGCGAAGAGGTGCTTAATACGGAAGTTATTGCTGCGGAGCTAATCGCATTTTGAGCTGTTGCAGAAAGCGAAGAGCTGCTTATTGTAGCTGTTATAGCTTCCCTAGCCATTACCTAGTTACCTCTGGGTTAATTATAGCTTTTCCTGCTAAAACTTTAGTAACCGTGCCAGAGACATCAAATATTTCTATATCGTATACGGCATGCGTAATTGGCAGGGCAGCAGTTTGAGCGGCAGTTAAATCAATATCAACAAGTCCTGAAACTAAAAGAGAATTACCAGAACCAGTCTGTATCACAGGGGCAAGATCTAACAATACAGAAGAAGAACTGTACCTATTTCTAATTTGGCCACGAATAGAATATCCGGTTAAATTAAAAGCAGTTAAGTCAGCGTTTTTAATAGTTACAGTTACGCCGAAAGTCGACCCCTGCTCAATATTTAAATTTGCTGAAGATGCTGCCATAATATATCATTTTACACATAAAAATATATACTTCTGGCAAAGCTAAGATATAAATTATCTACCCTCTGCTAAAATACGGAGAGCTTCCTTAGATATTTTAGTTTCTTGTTTATGAACAACTGGTTTACCATACATGCCAACATGTCTTTTAAATTCTTTAGTTAATCTTGCTCTTAATGTCCTTATATCATCGATAGGTATTAAGCCGTGCTTTCTGGCGTGGCTTTGCAAATCTGACTTAGACATATTCAATAGCAACTCTTCATATTTTTGCTCATCAAGAGTACTGTATTTATTTAGCCCCGTATCGCCCCAGATTTGATCAAGGGTCGTGGGTTCGTTCTTAGCTTGCATTGCGTCGGTTTGAGTCATTTCTTGGAGCTTCTTAGGTTTCTTCATATAGATACATTATAGCAAAAAATAATAAAAAATAAAAAAAAAAGAGTGAGTCCGAAGACTCACTCTCTCTTTGTACTATTTTAATTAATTAGGGCTGGAGAGTAATACCAACTACAGCGCGGGAATCGACGCAAACACGAGCCTCTTCCAAGCTTCCATAGAAGCCAAGCTTGTCTGCGCGCTGGTTGAACTGGTCATCAGGTAGAGCAGTGAAAGTCGCACCAGTGTCAGCATTCGTAGCGACAGCGCGGATGAACGACCCCTTACTATTGTCAACGCCTACGCAAACGTCGTCGGTAGAAGCGTTGAAGGAGTCAGTACCATTGTAGAATGTGTCAAATAGGGTTGTGTATTTTTTACCGATACCAAGTTCGAGAAGCTCGACTAAGTTGACACCATAGATGCTCTGCGCTCCGGCACTATTGTAGATGCTCTCACGAACTCCGTCAGGGAGGTGAGTAAGTGTCGTAGGAAGCACGTTAGGTGAGGTCGTGAGGCTTACGGGCTGGTAAGCGAACGAGCGAACGGCTTGCATTACTTCAGGACTGATATAAAGATCAGTAATCCCCTTGCTAAAAGCAGCGGCGGGAGTGCTATCTCCAGCTGTACCGTTAAAAGCGGAATTAATTCTCTTCATCTTGGTCATGAGGGTATTCAAGTTGGCGACGCCGAAAGCGCTATTGGCAATGGCGGCTTCAGAAACGTGACTGGTGCCCTGGGTAGAACCATTAGCTAGAGCCTTAAGAACTACGGCCCAAGCATTACGTTCCTGCTTTACAAGGACTTCCTGAGCCATACGCTCTACAGCCTTACCGATTATGTCTAAGCGGCCACGGCGAGCATATTTCTTAAGGAAGCTTACCGCGCTATCAAGACGATAAGGGGAGAACTTAAGTTCCTGACCGGCAAAAACGTCCTGTGAAGACGGCATACCACCAGCCATGTTTTGGCTGTAAACAGTCACGTATCCTTCGCCTTCATTGTAGTAAAGATCCAACGGGAACGAGGGGCTGTCATCAGCATCATAAGTCGCATCCGTGAAGATCTGACCAGCCGTTCCAGCTTTCTGAAGAACCTGGGAGACTACGGGGCCTAGAAAAGCGGCGAAGGTTTCTTGCGCGGCCTGGGATTCAGAAGCGACTCTTGAGCCCATCGCTCTAATAAGGGCTTCTTGTTCGGGTGTATTTTTAAATTTGAGTTTCATAGAATTTGTTCTTTCTTATTGTAGTTATTATATGTTTTGCGAATTAGGCTCCAACAGGACGGCCAGCGTCGCAATTAAGTGAAATCAATACGTGGTTATTTGCGTCCTTCGCGCCAAGGCAGCTTCCGACGCGGATTCTGAGGGCTGCGCCGCCAGCTCCAGCACCAGTGGTTATTTCTCCAGAGTCGTCACAATAGACTTTAGTATTAACTGCCGGAGTCTGCGCGGCAAGGATCGCTCCACTGTAAAGAATTATACCGCGAGTAAGAATCGGGACAGACTGTCCAGAAAGGACAACCTGCATTTCCGCAGCCTTACGAGGATTGAAAATAAGCTTCTCGCCATTCTCGTCCGTCTCTTTAATATCGTAGAGGGTGATGCCAAGAGGGGCGTCACCGCTAGCGGCCGTCGAGACTTTTGCGGTCGTAGCATAACGATTGCTAACAGTATTCGCGTAGCTCGCGCCAGGAGAGCCAGCTTCCGCGTGAACGTCGTCAGTATTTTTCCAGCTAGTGCTAACTTTTACCAAGGTCCCCTTGTTAAGGTCGGTAGCGGTTGCGTGGGCGAAAAGATTAACGACATCATTTTCGTTATATTGTCTAAAAGGTCTAAGATTGGGCATAATTTTTCTTTCTTGTTTTTATTATAGTTTTATTATAGTTTGATTTCGAAATTTTCTATCGAAAAGGCTTTTTTGTATTTATCGCTCAAGCTTTCCGAGGCCTGAGTGGTATTTGGCAAAATTTCTTTCGACGCTTCCGCGCGGTCGAGAGCTTCCTCTACTACGTTTTCTTCGCTAGCTTTAGAAGTCTTTTCAGGGGCTTCTTTTTCTTTTTTCTCGATTTTGTCCTTAATGAAGTCGGGGAGCTTCTCCTGCTTCTTCGTTAGGCCCTTGGCCATCTTCTTCATCTTACTGTGATAAGCGGAGAAGGACTCTTCGTTTAAATCTTTAATTTCTTTGGCAATCTCGGCGCGCACCTCTTCGTCAAATTGAAACTCCTCTTCGAGAGAGGCCATCCTTTGATTGAAAAGTTCTTGAGTAGCTTGAGCCTGCTTCTCAGCAATTAGGGTATCTAACTGAGCTTTCATTTTGTCGAACTCGGATTTTAGCCCGTTATTCTCGGCGATGATCGCTTCAGTCTTGTCGTTAGCGATTTTCAAGGTGTCTTCTAGTTTAGTCTTCTCCGAAGCAAACTGCTCGGAGGCCTTACGCATTTCCTCTGTAACGAAATCGGAAACAGAAGAGGCGGAGAGGGTTGACCAATTCTGGTCGGAAATATCTTTTAGGCTTTCTAGTTTCATGCTATTTGTTTTTACACAGTTTTTTTCATTTTTAACAAAAGTTTCTTCATTAGAGGCTATATTTATCTCTGGATCCTTATCTTTATAAGGCGACAAAATGCCTTTAACATCCGCAGCGGGATTTTCAGTTAGGCCAATTCCAAGAGCGAGAACGTTGTTTTTTACCTGTCTAAAAATTTCCTTACCGTCCAATTTACCTGTCCCACCAAACGATCTTAAATTAGCTTTAATCTTATCGATCTCTTCCGCTGAGCTGATTGTTATTGCTCTTTCTATGTTTTTCTCTCCAGCCTCTAGCAATATAATATTGTATTCATCAAAACCAAGTTCCCAACTCGCAGAAATCTTTTGATAATTTTCACTAGTTATATCGCTAGACTCTTCGATAATGTTAGCTAAATTTGGATTAACTATCTTCCATACTACTCCTCCTAGAGTAATATTAAATGGCCCCGTGAAGTTTTTTACGTCTTCCATGCTCATTGGGCGGTCAGTTCCAAACTCACTAAACCCAGCTTTCAATATAACTCCTACAACTCTATCTCTATTATGCTCTAAATTGATCTGCTTGTTCAAAAATGAACTAGCAATAGATAACGCAGTTTCAGTATTGATGACGTCGCCATTTTTATTAACACGATTCGCGACACAGGCATTAAAGGCAATGGGCAACAAGTCGATATTCTTATCAATATTTACGTCAGGAAGGAAATCAGCTAATTGCTCTAAAGAAGCTAAAGATAAATACTCGTCTTTCTCAAACGGAATTAACGCTTTTATTTGCGAGCTGAAAGTTGTTGTAAATTTCATTACTTTAAATTACACTTAAAGTACACTTAAATTAATTTTTTTAACTCCTCTATTTTCTCAATAGGCTTACCTAATCTACCTACAGCAGTAAAAATATTTAATTCTAATATCTTCTTTTGTACGCCATCTTCAGTTTTTACTCTAGCGTTTGAAGAGTAAACGCCTTTATGTAATGTAGAATTATCTCCCAATAGTCTATTTAATTGGTCGAAAGCCTGATCTAAGGTTGACTCTGGTAGATTAGAAAGCACTTCTTCATCCGCTACCGCTACAGCCGCAGCTACGTTAGAAGTTTTCATGTCAAATCCGCCACAAATAAGATTATTTTTTAGGTTTTCTCTTATAGAACGCGCAACGCTAACAGGGTCTTTCCAATCCTGGACTCTACTTGTTCCAAAAACTATAGCCCCGCTTTCCAAAACTGTTTCGTAATCTTTTTTATCGAAAGAACTATAGCTCGAAGGCTTTGCGGCAATCAAATTGAAAAGGTGAAAATTACCAGCCACAACAGAGTTAGCCGTTTGCCAGAAAGTAGTAACGCTTAGGTTAGAAAACATCTTCGTGATCTTCTCATTATCAATAATTATTAATGGAGAGACAACTCCCTCTTCTACAAGTTTATATGCCATTTCCAAGCTTTCTAGAGCGTTTGCACAAACTTTTTTTCCTTCAGAGTACTTTGGTAAAGCTAAAATCAGTCCAACTTTATCCGATTTGCTTTTTGAATTTTGCTGTATTTCTCTAGCAGAATGAATAAGGGGCTTCATCATGCCTGCTCCGCTGCCTCCCCCCGCTCCAACACAAACAAAGATCTTATCAATTTTATTTGTAAAAGAGTATTTTAGAAAATCTACAACATCATCTACATTTTCGTTGAAAAGCTTTTCAGCTACGCCAGGATTTTTACCAGCTCCACCGTCGCCAATACATTTCTTATTCTCTATCTTTATAGAAGCTAAATCTTGTTGAGCAGTGTTAATGACAGCAATTTTTCTGTAACCAAGATTATAAAAAGATTCAGCTATACGACTACCACCCTGACCGGCCCCGACGAAAGCAAAGTTAAAAGCTACCTCTACAACGTCTTTAACTTCTCTTGCCTCCTCTACTAGCACGGGAACTTGATCGGGGATTAAATTATCAGGTAATTCTAGGTCAGGCATATATTGATGTATGTTTATAGATGGCATAATTAATTATACTTCAAACCAATATTTTGAAGAGTCTTGTTTTAAGTAAAGCTCATCTACGTCGCGAAAGTTATAAGTAATATTGTAAGTTTCTATATCTTTTTTGGCAGATGCAAAGTCTTCTTCCGAAGGTTCCCAATTTTTATTTAGGTCGATCTCTTTACCGATTAAAAAGTTCTTTGAAGAGAATTTAATAGACTCGCTAGATATGATCCTTAAAAATCCATAAACCCTTGCCAAGCACCACTCGTTCATATTCTTACTTAAGTCTACCCTTTCAGAAAAATCATCTGCTGCCGAACAAAATACATTTAAAATCTTATTAAAGTTCATTTTACCATGTCGGCTTTCGTTATATTCTTTAGCTTTGATTTTAAACAACTCTATAAGTCTATTTGAGAACGAGATGCATTCTTCATGTTGAGAAGTCTCAACTTCATTCTTGTTACGAATAAACTCGATTTCTTCAATAAAAGATTTAGGCATAGTATATAAATAATTATACACCTTTCATTATGTAAATAAGAATTTAATTAATGAAAATCATCTCATTACTCATCATAAGGGCGTGAGCGTATCTTTCCCACGCTCCCAACTCTCTATCTATCTTTCTAATTGGTCCTCTAAAATCTGAAGCTGAATTCCACGTTATAGGGGTAAGAGAATTTTCATCTTTACTCTCTTGAATTATCGTATTCATTGAGTAATCAAGGACTTTTCCAGTTAAACTTACTACCGAGAATTCAAACTTATCAGACAAATTATTTTTAATAGTAGGGATCTTAATAACCGCCTCAACTGAATTAGTAATAGATCTAGAGAAAATCAACTTGTCATTTTTATAAACATAAATAGCCAAATTAATTGGATCTTTCGTTTGTTTAGCTTTTATAGTTGCGGAGATGTCGAACTGGCCTTCTCTTGGGGAAATCCACTGCCTAACACCATGAATGTTATAGCTAGAAGCTTTGCCGCCGTTTCTATTTATCGTCAAATTCAAATAGGAGTTGGTGCTGGAGTATTCGTCCTTATCAAAAGAAGTAAACTCAGTAAATTTCCCAAGAACTTTAGTTTTGGCATCAACTATTCTGAATCCGTATTTCCAATTATATTCTTTCTTGATGTCTGACATATCATCCATAAAGGCTGACTTAACATAATAAGTTGCTATCTTAGTTTCTAAAGGAGTGGGCGAGCGTTGGTAGAAAATTTGGTAAAGCATGTCTACTTTATCTCTCTCATCGATCTTACTAAGGAACTCTGGCCTGTTTACAACATTTCTTACCTGCTCTACGACTAAAGAATTGTTCATCAAGAATAGAGCCTGCTTCGGCACGGTTGTCTTGAACCTTTTTCCAGTAGTCATTTCTGGGGTTGCAAAATCAAAGGTCGTTAAAGCCTCGGGTAGGCGATTTCTGTCAACTAATCCATAAACAGAACGTATATTAGAATAACTTTCGCCGTTTAAACTAAATAAGTCTTTGGGTTGTCTAATAGGCTCTTGAGAGAGCTTCCCACCAACATAAAGAATCGTATCTCTTAGAGCTTCAAAGTCCAATCTTACTATGTTCATTCTCCAATAGTACTTATTATAAGGGTCAATGTTCGACTTTCTCGGATCATCGAGTGATGACTGCTTAAAAATGGCAGAGGTAAGAATCAACTTATGCAACTTCTTAATTGACCAGCCATCCTCAATAAATCTTGCCGCTAGATAATTTAGCAACTCCAATTGAGTTGGCTGTTCGCATTGCGTTCCAAAGTCGTCAGGAGTTTTAACGAACCCCTCGCCAAAATGATGCGACCAGACCCTGTTTACAATAACTCTTGCGGTCAGTGGGTTTTTCGGGTCAGCAATAGCCTTAGCTACTTCCAAGCGTCCGCTACCATTGGTGAAATTATTAGGACTTAGATAGCTAAAGAACTCGAAGAAGCGTCTCTCAACGACCGGCCCTCTTGAACTAGGCTCGCCTTTAATAAAGACATAAGAATTAGCGGGCTTTTCTTTATCTGCAATAGCCATCGCTCTTTCGGGAGTAGCTGGGTGAGAAATCTCGTGAGTAACCAGCTTGGCTGTCTCTGCTCTTAATTGATTGTCATAGCGCATTGTCTTCTGATTATCAGAGTAATATCTCTGGAAATCATTCCTGCTTATATCAAGCGGTCCACCATTTTTGTAGACAGCTTCATAGAAGTCTTTCGCCCCGAGAACGTTAGTATTGGATTGCATTCTCGCGCTGTCGACAACTGCACGTCCATAGGCGGCGGCTAGATCAGACATCTTAAGTATCGAAGAGGTTTTTAGTTTAGAAAGCAAGAACGGATTAATGTCTTCACTGTGTTCGGCAAGTAAATCTCTAAAGCTCTTTGGGAAATCCGCATCATTAACAGAAAACATTTTGGCATAGGGCAAGAAGGCTGGATGTTCCACTTTCGAAGCACTCTTAGCTTTACCTTTTATATCGGTGCGTTTACTAACCGATACCGTTACTTTAATAGCTTGAGTCCAACGCTGTATCATTTTGGGATTAAGCTTATTATCTCTTACATAATCATTGCGATTAGATTGGACTATAGAGTTCAATAAATAACCTCCATATAGCCACTTAGTTGTATTCGTAGAGAAGTCCAAGAAAGCCGCCGCGTAAGTCTTATCTATAAAAGCTTGAGTATCTTTTTCAATTTGGGCCTTTTTAGCTAGATAATCTCTATATTCAGGCGTATCATTGATAACACGTAGAACAGGCTTACCATCATCAACTGGAACATAAGAGCTATTGAATACTCCATGTAAAGCATAATAATCTTTTGTAGAAATAGGATCAAATTTATGATCGTGGCATCGGGCGCAGACTACCGTTGTCGCCATGAAGCCTTTAGCGATAACATCTATTCTGTCGTCAATCGTGTCATTGACATTTCCAGAGTCTTTCCCCAAGGTTATAAATCCTAACGCAGCTAGGTTTTCCTTTGGCAAATTAGGCAGCTTGTCGGCGGCTATCTGTTCGAGAATAAACTGATTGAAAGGCTTATCTTCGTTCAGGGCTTTAATAACATAGTTTCTATAAGTATAAGCATAAGTATATCTACTTTCTCTATTACCATTTACTGAGCCAGAAGTGTCTGAATATCTTGATGTATCAAGCCAATACCTAGCCCACCGCTCTCCATATTGCGGCATGGCTAGAAGTTTATCTACAAGCTTATCGTAAGAGCTTAGGGATTTATCATTTACAAATTTTTCCACCTCTTCTATGGTGGGTGGGATTCCAATTAAATCATAATACAGGCGGCGAATTAAAATCTTCTTATCAGCTTCGAGAGATGGAATCAATTTGTTGGCCGAAAGCTTTTCTAAAATGAATTTGTCAATTTCATTATGCCCCCACCTAGAATTCGGATTGGGCACCAGAGGTTTTACTAACGGTTGATAAGACCAGTGTGTTTTCAATGCTTCGTCTAATTTACCAACAGCTACTTTAGCTTGCCCCTCGCGCGGGTCAGGCGCGCCCATCTGAATCCACGTTTGAAAATCTTTAATTACACTCTCGGGGAGACGTCCAGAAGGCGGCATCTTTAGTTCCGAATCTTTGTAAGAAATAGATTTAAAAAGAAGACTTTTCTCCAAGTCACCGGGGACGATGGCCGGACCAGTCTCTCCGCCCTTTAAGGACCCAGCTTTATTATCTAGGAGTAATTTTCCTTTAACCTTTTCGCTCGTTGAGCTATGACATTTATAGCAATTCTGAGCTAGTATCGGGCGAATTTTTGTCTCAAAGAATTCCGTCTCCGCCTTTGAAATAGCAAAACAACTCGGAAGGAGGCACAGGTAAATGAAGAGACTAATTTTTTTGAGCATAATCTTGAGCTTTAAATAATGACTTTCTTTCGTACAACTTTATAAGGACTTCTTGTTCCTCTATTATCTGCTCTTGTAAGACGTTAATAGTATAGATAGCCTTAAAAGATTCCTTTAATTCGGTATTTTCTGTTTTGACTTCAAAAAGGTAAAAAGCCAAGTAGATGTTAATAACGAGAGACAGGAAGAAGGAGAAGAAGAATTTAACTTCTTGAGAGGATTCGGCTTCCCCTTCTTTTTTCATTTTATTTACGCAAATAACTTTTTAACAGGCTCCTTGTCAGAGACATCTGTAAGTCTGAAATTTCTGCCGTTATAATTATACTCTAGTTTTCTATGATCAAAGCCGAGAGAGTAAAGGATAGAGCCGTGAAGATCATGAATATCCATCTTGTCTTCTACTACGTTATATCCGAATTCGTCACTCTTACCATAAACCGTTCCTCCCTTTACTCCTCCGCCAATGAGGACTGCACTCATCGCTCTCGAGTGATGGGACCGGCCATAACCAGCCATGCCACCTTCGCCGTCGCGCGAGGGCGTGCGCCCGAACTCGCCCACGCAAACAATTAGAGTTTCATCAAGCATATTCCTATTTTTCAAGTCTTGAATCAGTGCAGCTAGAGGGCCATCAATTTGATTGGCGGCACCTCTTACAGAAGTAGAAAGTGCGTTATGTGTGTCCCAGCCTCCTGTCCAAACCTGAATAAACCTAACTCCTTTTTCAGCTAATCTACGCGCAATAAGCATTTGTTTGCCTTGGGCAGTTGAACCATAAGTATCTCTTACATTCTGTGGCTCTTTGCTAATGTCGAAGGCGTCGGTGGCTTCTGTTTGCATTCTGAAAGCAAGTTCAAAAGATTTAATGCGAGAATCAAGAGCTTCGTCTTTCTTTAGGTTTTGCTTGTGAATCTCGTTAATCTTAGTTAGCAACTCCATCTGCTTCTGCTGCTCATCCTTTGAGGAATATTTATTACTAATATTCTGAATCATTCTGTCTACAGAGCCAAGGCTCGTATCGATTGGAGTTCCTTGGTACATGCCGGGTAGGAAAGCGGAGCCGAAATTCTGCGTGCCGCCGAGAGGCATTCCGCCGCTTCTTAAAGATATGAAAGAGGGAAGGTTATCATTAGCAGAACCAAGTCCGTAAACAACCCAAGAGCCGATACTCGGTCTAACAAATCTTAAAGAGCCGGTATTCATCATGACTGT
>Ga0181346_1001370_pt1 | contig 10713 bp, 13 predicted proteins | sample Su13VDMM15DN_FD_130100 | JGI IMG/M metagenome (GOLD analysis project Ga0181346, IMG submission 130100) | Freshwater viral communities from Lake Michigan, USA - Su13.VD.MM15.D.N | ecosystem: Environmental > Aquatic > Freshwater > Lake | place: USA: Michigan | collected 2013-07-15 | reverse complement strand
GTAGGCTCTTCCTTTAGTAATTTCATCTCTAATCTTAGTGGCTCAGCAGGAGGGGCTGACTATGTTGTCTTTCATGAGATCACTGTCACTGAGCAGATTGGACTTATCTTTGTGCAGACAAGTAACCAGGTCTTTACCCAGACCGATAATTATGATGATCCTATTCTATTTAGGCCAATCATTCTTAACAGTGCAAACGCAGTTAGCTTTAGCATTGACTATACTCTTAGGCTTTACAACCGCAGTGACGGGACACAAATAATTAAAAAGGCTCGCGTAACCAGCTTTGATGTTAAGAAATATGGTCGTCGCCTAATGAAGATCAATTTAGGCACGGTACCTACTGTAGCTAGGGTGTACAATCAGTTGCAGCCTGATGATGGTAGCCGAATCGTCATTAACAATTCAGTCTCTCTACCAGGGCAGACTAGTGATCAGCAAGCACAACAGCTTGTGGTAAGAACTCGCTACATCACAGGATTTAGAGACCGCATTAGCGTTAAAGCTGCAATCGCGCCTGCAAAAGTTCAAACTATAACTACACAAAATGGCTGAAATCAGGACTAACATAGCCGTAACCGAGACGGAATCACAAGCATTTAAGAAGTTTCAGACCACATCAACACAGGAGCAGCCACTCCCGCAAGGCGACGGCGTGATTAGGATTAGTCCATTTGATGACTATTTCCTCTTTACTCTGTACGAAGACACTGGTGGAGAAGACACTCCTATTGACCTGTCAAATGTAGGTGTTGTCTATCTGTCATTTATTGCCGACAGCGACGAGATCCGTATTCCCTACTATACAAACGTGGAAGATCTTGACTTAAGCCAAGGCCAGGTTCTGTTCCGAATAAGTGCAGAAGACAGCAAAAAGATCCTAAAGCTTAATAATGATAACTTTTACATCTCAACTCGTGGAGTTAGTCCAGAGGGAGACGTGAGTGATGAAAGCGTTCTTTACACCGGCAAGTTCCTGTCTCTAACCGCCGCGGCTAGGGAATCTCTAACCGCACAGATTCAGGATCTTCAGCTACAATACAGTCGTGACCAAGCAGTTTTACAAACTCAATTAGCCGCCGTTATAAAGGAGCGTGATGGTCTTGCACAATTGGTTGCCGACCAAAACACAACAATTCAGGCCCTTAAGAACTCTAACCAAGAGATGAGTAATGTCATCTCCGAGATCTCTAAGACAACAAGTTCACAGAGTCAAACGGCTGCTGTTTTGCAGGATAAGGCTAAAGATGCGCAAGCTCTTGCCCAAGCCGCACAAAATAAGGCAGGACAAACTGCAGCCGTACAGGCAAAGCAGCAGGGAAAGAACAGCAAGACAGTTGTGCAAATTGCCGCTAGTTCACTACAAAGGTCTAGCATCTAATGTTCTTAAGCTCAAGAAATAACCAATTTAAGTTTGAGTTTCCTAGGAAGTTCATCCCAGATGAAATTGCCGATAAGTACCGTGCTTTCATTAACCGCATACCAGGCGGTATGATTAAGGAGCCAATTGACATCTTTAACTACGGCATTCAGTCAATTAACCTGCCTGGACCTTCTTTTGACCCTGTCACACAGAATGACTATCCTGGTTTTACTCGTAACTTTAGAGATGCCAAGCCAACACAAGAACTCTTTGATAGAAACCTAACTGTCACAATGCAATCGTTTGACGGCTTCATTAACTATTGGATGGCCGTTGAACTTATGCAGTACTACTATTCAAGAGATGGTAAGCAGCCTTGGGTTCCAGAGGGAGTAGGTCTGCAGCTGATGGATGGTGAGGGTAACCTGTTTATGACTGCACGATTGCAGGAAATGATCATGACTGGGGTAGGGTCATTGGATCTAAACTTTAGCTCCAATACAGTTGACTTTCAAACATTTGACATTACGTTTGTCTACAATACACTTGAGATTAAGAGCATTGCTACTGAAAGAGTCCGTGCATTACCGGTCTCTGTAAGTCAGCCTATTGCATGTCTGCCTGCGCAGATCTTGCTTAACGGCAATCTAGCCGTGACTGCACCTAGTGGTGTCTTAACTGACATTAGGGTCCTACAGGCTGGACAACCGGTAGGGGCGATGGTTGACGGCGTCTTTGTCATACCGCCGTGTGAAGATGCTCAGTGGGAACTTGTTGACGACAATGATGGCTTACTTGGCGCTGGAGTCATTGCTAGCGGTGAAGGTGCCATCATCGTGGCGCCTAACGCAGCATACTCTTTAGAGGACACTATTGGCGGTGTCCTAAACAGTGGTGTAATCCTAAGCGGAGGAAGTGAGATCATAGTAGCACCAGACGCGGCATACACTTTGGAGGATTCACTAGGTAGTCCTTTGAGCAGTGGAGCAATCCTAAGCGGTGGAAATGAAATCATAGTAGCACCAGACGCAAGTTGGACACTGGAGGATACATTTGGGAATGTACTTGATAGCGGTGTCATTGTGAGTGGTGGTGGCGGAATCATTGTGGCACCGGACGCAACAGTAGAGCGCGATGGCTTACCTTTTAGTATAGTGCCTTCAGGTGGAACTATAAATGTCCCATCAGATACAAGTACATACCAGGTTCTGTCTGATACTGTATCTAACATTAATTATATAGGAGTCTCAGTAAGCGGGACAACAACGTCTGGACAATGGACAATAAATAGAATAACAGTGGCTCTCGACGGAACCGTGACTACCGCAGTAGCAGTAGGACCTTGGGATGATCGCTACATATTAATATACATATAAGAAAATGAAATATCAACTAGTTCTAAACGGAGAAGATAATAACTTCTCAATTGTTTTTCAAATTACACAAGTAGTGGATGATGAAACCATAGTAGTAGCATCTGACATTAGAAGCGGATTGACTAAAGAGCAAGGAATTGCCGCTGCTGAGTCTGCGCTAATTCAAATTAGCAAAAACTAAGATGGCAAATAGATATGCAGTTGCAACAGGTAATTGGTCAAACACGGCTATTTGGAATGGTGGCACATTACCACAGGCAGGTGATGTCGTTCGCCCAAATAATTTTACCGTAACTATTGACCAAGACATAACAGTAACTAGTTTACGTAATGATGCAAGTAGTCCAGCAGTTGCAGGTGGCTCATTTGTAATTACTGCCACAACCACTCGAACATTGACTTGTGGAATTGAATCTACTGGTTCGGCTGGTTTACTTTTGCGCTTACAATCTACAGGCATTGTAAATTTGATTGGCGCACTTACAAATACTGGCAACAATTCAGGGTCTGTATCTGCCGCGATAAGTATTGAGGCTAACTCTACCGTTAACCATACTGGAAATGCAACTGGTGGTAGTAACATAGCTGGATATGCCGTACCTTGTCCAGCTATTAGAATCATTAGCGTATCTACTTTTAATGGCGTTGGTACATATACAGGAGGTAGTGGTAACGATGGTGCAGGTGCAGCTAACGCTGCCATAGAAGTAACTTCTGCGGCTGGGATAGTTGTTATTAACATAACTGGAAATCTAAATGCAGGTACGGCAATGCTAACACCTGCTGTCCTTATTAGGAATAATAATAATAGTTCATTAAATGTTACGGGGATTGTACAATCATCATCTTCATATCCAGCGATATTAACGCAATTTGGTAATGGTAACTCTGGAATATCAACACAGATTTTTGTGTCGGGTTCAATAATAAACGTTAGTGGAACTAACGCTATATGCACACATACCCTTAAAATAAGCAGCACAACTAACGTAACTTGGTTAATGCAAACTGAAAATGCGTTAGTTAATAAAACACTCTATTCAGCTAATGCTCTAACAGGATTTCCCTTAGTAGCTAAAGTAGAGACTGGAACTATATACGGTCCTAGTAATGAATTTACAGGTACTCTTGACCCGGTTACAGTGAATGTCACGGTTGACACTAATGCCATTGCGGCTGCAATTTCAACAAGTCTTGAGACAAGTCTACCTCCACTGTTAGCACCACCGTTAGCGCCACTACTCGCAACTGATCTTTTGGCCGAAATCTCCACGTCAGCTGATCCTTTAGCCGAGAGACTCCGCAATGCGTCAACAGTTCAGACGACAGGTGCACAGTTACAGTCCCTTGTCATTGCACCTTGATATATAACTTAAACCTATACTAATGAAGCATATTAAGCCGCTTAATGAATTCCTTACTGAAAATGCAAAGTATTACATTGAGGTTAGTGTAAGAGATGCCCGTCGTGCCCAAGACATATACGATGACCAATTCAAAAGGGATAGAGAGATTAAGATGACTGCATCCAACTATTATGAAATCCGGGATGAAGAGTCAGCTGAGAATCTCTTGTCTTCATTTAGGGACCAAGACATTGAACTTGACACTAATCTATGAAGACATACCGCGAATACTTAACCGAGACAGATGAACATGTTTTGCTTCAGAGAGCACTACATGAGTCTAATGACCTAACACCTGAGCAGGATGCAGCCATTAATCAGGTTGTTGAGCGGATCCTAGCCGAACATGCTAATGGTCGTGACCTAGGAGAGGTAATGGAAGAGATCACTAATGAGGGCATCATCGGCTCCATTCTAGGTGGCCTAACTGGATTTGCTCTTGGTAAGACAATTGGTACGACTATCGCCCGCGTGCTAGGAGTTGAGAAGGGTGTTCTTTATGACTTACTCACCAGCCGACTTGTTGGAGCCGCACTAGGTTCTGCAATTGGCAATAGATTCTAATACATGACCCTAATCGGGATTGACTTTTCACTTAACAGTCCAGCGCTATGTGCATTAACAGGAGAAGACTATACATTCATTTCATTCTTCAATTATGGCGGACGTCCAAAAGACCGTCCTACGCCAAAGGCATTCAAAGTTCACAAGGAGCTGATGGAATTAGACGCCATCGCCGGAATCAGCTACAACCGCCAAGTCAAGGCTGGAGACTTTCTCCTAGAAGAGAGACTGAAACTGACGGATGCTAGACTTATCTCTTGTATGATCTCGGCTAGGGTACAAGAGTACCCAGATTCTCTAATTGCAATTGAGGGGTTTTCATACGGTTCAAAGGGGAACAGCTTTCTTGACATGGTTGCATATAACACGGTTCTAAGACATGCTCTAGTTGAGCAGTGTGGAATTGACCAGTTTCATGTCTTTCAGCCCTCAGCCGTTAAGAAGATTGCCGGTAAGGGTAATGCAAATAAGTTTTATATGTTTGAAGCTTTCAGGGACAACAGGTTAAAAGATCCCTTATTAGAAAAGCATGCCCTTTGGCAATGGTGTCAAGGTAAAGAGTTTGAGAAAGAGATCCCAAAGCCAATTGATGACCTAGTTGATTCATACTTTATAGTAAGAGCTTTAAGCTCATTCCATAATTTATAAATTATACATAGTTCTTACTTACTCTTACCTAAAATCTTATATTGCAGTTTTCACATCTTGTTTCAGAAAAATGACACCACTAGGAAAAAAAATTTTAGTTATTAAGGAAACTGCCTCTAATATGAAGGGCACTCTATACATTCCGGAGTCAGGACGCACTTTAGAAGATCCACCATATATTGGTACTATCATATCTCGAGGTCCTCTCTGCACAGATCCTGATATAATTCCAGGTGCTAGGGTAGCCTATCATTGGACAACCGGGATCCCTATTCAGATAGGAGATGACAGCTGGGTTCTACTTGATGAGAGTGAAATTACGGCCGTCCTGTAAAAAATTTCTTGAGAAGATAAAACTATCTTTCAATATCGATATATAATTAGCAAAGGAATCGTTCCTTTTGTGATAGGCAAAACAAGGCAAGTAAACAGGCAATCCCGGGCACGCAAGTTGGAAGCGTTGTTGAGCTTATCAGTAAGTTAAACAAACAAAAACAAAAAAAGGCAAGTAACATGGCAAACGAATTTGACATTTTTAACATTAGTGTTGATGATCTCGACACTGGGGAACAAAAGAGTGGAGGCAGTGATCTCTACGCTCCCAAACCGGAACAGGGACAAGACGGAACATACAGCTCCCTAATCCGATTCCTACCTAACATTAAGAACCCACGCAAACCCTACTTACGCAAGTATGTATATTGGTTGGAAGATGCTGAAGGCAAGGGCTTCTATGTTGACTCTCCTACCACTGTCGGAGAAAAATGTATCGTACAAGATATGTTCTTTAAGCTTCGTAACAGTGAATCGGCTGTTGATAAGAAGATGGCTGAAAACCTAAAGCGAAAAGAAGTGTACTACGCACTCATACAGGTTGTAAAGGATCCACAGAACACAGCAGTTGAAGGTCAGATTAAGGTCTTTAAGTTTGGTTGGAAGCTTAAGCAGAAGATTGACGAAATGCTCAATCCTAAGTTTGACGAACCTACGCAGATCTTTGATCCCTTTGAAGGCAAGAACTTCGAACTTAACATTATAAAGAAGGGTGGATTCCCTAACTATGATGGCTGCAAATTCCAGGGTAAGACTATTCCGATGGTTCTTAACGGCAAGCAGGTTAAGAATGACGATGATTCTCGTAAGGCAATCATTGACTACCTTAAGGGTGCTCCTGAACTTGATAAGTGGGACTATACTCCGTGGACTGACGACGATCGTTCACGAGTGGTTAATGCTCTTTCACAGTACACCTCTCCAGGCTCCTCAATCGCATCAGTGACTCGCTCTACTGCAGCAAGTCGTCCAGCACCTGAGGTTGTAGCTGAACGTAAGGCTAAGCCACAATCGGAACCTGAACCTGTAATGGAATCATCTGCCTCTGATGATAATCTTGACGACTTCCTTGATGGTCTAGACCTATAATAGGGAATATGAGTCAGACAGTGGAATTGACTAATGACATGAGATCCCGGATCACCGCCAAGGTGACCGGGATCCTTTACTTCTCTCATTCAGAGAGTGAAAAGCGACAAACACAACTTAGTAAGGACCGGCTTAATTTTGCATGCCCATACTGCGGAGATTCATCAAGTAACCATCGAAAGAAGAGAGGTAACATCTACTGGAATGATCTCTATTATCACTGCTATAATTGCGGTGTTCATGAAACTCTTGATGCATTTCTTGAACACTTCAATCATAACTTTGAGGGTGAAGACAGGATTAATGTTCTAAACTATATTAGAGAGAACCTCCATCGAGTGTCTCTGCAAGAAAACTTAAACTTTCACTTATTTGATGAGATTGAGGCCCTTGCACTAACATTTGACCAAGTTGCTCTTGGTTTTAATGTCTATCCTATTAATGAATCAACTCACCGCGCTTATCCCTATCTAAAGAGCAGGCTACTCCATAAGAGCCTACGTTCATTTGGTTACGATCCTCGCCGAAAGGAGCTATACGTCTTTAACTATACTCCTTCAGGTAAGATCATCGGCTTTCAGACACGTGCACTTGATGAAACTAATGGTGGCCCAAAGTATAAGACATGGAACATGGAACGTATCTATGATAGACTTAAGACCCCTCATGGCCTTTCGACTGATATCATTGAGAGCATAAATAAGATGTCAATGCTATTTGGAATTATGCAGGTTGATATGTCACAAGACTTTACCATATTTGAGGGTCCTATTGACGCAAAGTTTATGCGTAACTCAGTTGGCATTACTGGTGTTAAGAAAAAGGTTAGTGAGTTTGATGAGATTCCAACTGCTCGCTATATGTTTGACAATGACATTGAGGGAAAGCGTAAGATGATAGAAAAGGCAACTGCTGGGCAACGAGTTTTTATGTGGAAGAAGTTTCTTGAAGACTATCATATTCCTTCTAAAAAGGTTAAAGATCTAAACGATTTGGTTATGTATGAGTATAATAATAGGACAGGCTGTCTGCCTAACATTAATTCTTACTTTACAACCAGCTCATTAGACATCATATACTTATGAATCATACTGAACTAATCGTGAGTGAAGAGCTTGACAACTTTTATGAAGACTCGGCTGAGCGTGAACAACGTCTCAGAATGCTTCTTTCATGGTCAAGCACAATACCCTCTTGTGAGCTGCCCTCTATGCAGATAGGTCCTCCTAAGAAAAAGTTCCAGTCTAAGACATCTATTCGTACACCTAAGAAAGCAAATGACAGAAGAAGAAACTCAACTTTTTGAGGCTATCACCGCTCCGGCCAAACTAGTTGAGTACAGTGAGCAGTCGGCTAAGGGAGCAGGCGAAAAGCTTGAGGAAAAGCTTCTCTCTGATAAGAAGAAGTGGACTGCTGACATAAGACAGCTTATTGAGAGAACTCGCGAGATGAGAAATCTTACCGAGTGTCAGGTTGACATGCTCTCATGGCGGCAGATGATTGTTGATAAGATTGTGCTTCTTAAATCAACCGTCTATAAAAGGCGTGCTCATTGGGATAAGTATCATAAGCAAAAGTACCGTGGCTATACCCTTGACTATGACATTAAGCTAACTAAGGATGAAAAGATCTCCTTTATTGATGCTGACATGGCTGCTCTTAAGTTTCAGATTCGTCTGATAGAGTCTCATATTGAGTTCTACCAGGACACCGTCCGAACTCTTGATAATTTGGCATTTGCTATCAGGAACCGAATCCGTCTAAGTGAAGACGACTTTTGATCTCTAGCTTGCCTAATAAATAGAATAGGAATAGAACAACCGAATGGAGATCCGCCTAAGCGACAATAAAAAGTTTATGATCATTGACTCATGCACCGAGCTTGAGTATGCGCAGCTTAAGTCCAGTCTTACCAAGAAGGTTGACGGCTGGAGGTTCCATCCTCTTGTTAAGAAGGGCATCTGGGATGGTAACATCAGCTTTATTAAGAAGAACCTTATCCCAGCCGGTCTTTGGAAGGAAGTGGTTGACATCTGTAAAGAGTATGACTTGCCGCTTAGCATGAGTGGTATCACTAATATCTTTGACGGCACTATTACACAAGACGTCTTTGAGACTTGGGTTGATGGGTTCTTTGCAGGTAGCTCAATCAAACCTAGAGACTATCAGATTGATGCGGCGTTTAAGATCCTTAAGTACAGGCGCTGCCTAGCTGAATTGGCAACATCGGCTGGTAAGACACTCATCTCATTCATGGTCATTGCCTACCTAATGGAGGCTCTGGGTAAGAAGAAGATCCTAATGATTGTTCCTAACGTAAGTCTTGTCATTCAGGCAACTGGAGACTTTGATGAGTACAATAGGTCAAAGCTAAGTCTTAAGATCCAGCAGATCTATGCAGGTGTTAAGTTAAGACCTAGCAGTAACATTGTTGTTGGTACATATCAGTCTCTTGTCAACTATGATGAGGACTATTTTAAGCAGTTTGATGCTGTCCTAATTGATGAAACTCATAAAGCAAATGCAAAGTCAATCCAAACTATTATGGATAAGTGTTGGCATTGTGACTATCGCTTTGGTTTAAGTGGTACGGTTCCAAAACGAGGCACAACCAATAGGCTCTCTCTTATGTCAGCAATGGGACCTCTTGTTATCCAAGTGAAGGCTAACTATCTGCAGGAGGAGGGTCACATCTCAAACTGTAAGGTTATGCAGTTTAATATGGACTATGCAACAGTTGAGCAGCGAGAGAGCTTTGCCTTTCTCTCAAAGAACCCACGTGAACGTAAGCAGCTCTTTGATCTTGAGCGTAACTTCATTAACACCAGCGAAAAGCGTCTTGATTTTGTAACAAAGGTAATCTCAAAGTCACAGAACAACTCACTGGTCCTCTTTCATAAGATCACGTATGGCGAACAGCTCTACCGAAAGCTTAGGGACATTACTGATAAGAAGGTCTATTATGTAGACGGTACGATCAATAGTGGTCTGCGAGAAGAGTTTAAGTCAAGAATGGAGGCAGGTGACGATGTCATTATAGTTGCAAGCTACGGTACATTTTCTACAGGGATTTCGATTCGCAATATACATAATATCTTCTTTACTGAAAGTTTTAAGAGCGAGGTCATCATTCGCCAGTCAATTGGCCGTGGCCTTAGAAAGCATCATAGTAAGGAGTTTGTTAAAATCTATGACTTTGTCGATGACTTTAGGTATAAAGATTCTGACATTGACTGGGTGAACTACACCTATCGACATGGTATGGAGCGGCGAAAGATATATAAAGAGGAACAGTTCCCATATGAAGTCCAGGACGTTAAGTTTTAGGATCTCTTCTTCCTGCCTTGATATATAATTCAACATAAAGAAACTAAAAAGAACATCACATGAAACACATTAAGAAATTTTCACAATTGGTCACTGAGTCATCAGACAAGGCGGCTGAGATCCAAGAGGTTGTTAAAAAACTTGGTTACGGTAGTCTTAAAGAAATCCAGCAAGAAAAATCACTCTTAACTAAATTAGAGTCTCTTATGAAAGAGCTAGCCAAGTCATCTGACGTTAGTGAGGATGAGGCTGAGGAAATCGAGGCAAAGGTTATTGCTAAGGGAAGCCCTAAGTCTCTTGCTAATAAACTGGGAAAGAAGGAAGAGGACGGTGAGCCAGGCGGTAGTAATGAAGAAGAGGTTGCTGAAGATGCAGCTGAAGATATTGATGCTGATGTCATTGCCAGAGGGGAGCCTAAAAGGCATTCCAGTGCAGAAGGTGATGTAGTGGTAACAAAAGATCAGGAGGTTGAAGAAGAGCCTGTCACTTCACCTGAGGATGAGGAGGCTGGGATAAAGATTCCAAAGTCTCGCATTATGAGTTTCGAACAATTTGTTAAGGAGCAAACTACAACTGTGAATAAGAACGTAAGCTATCGCGATGATGC
>Ga0181346_1001362_pt1 | contig 10741 bp, 18 predicted proteins | sample Su13VDMM15DN_FD_130100 | JGI IMG/M metagenome (GOLD analysis project Ga0181346, IMG submission 130100) | Freshwater viral communities from Lake Michigan, USA - Su13.VD.MM15.D.N | ecosystem: Environmental > Aquatic > Freshwater > Lake | place: USA: Michigan | collected 2013-07-15 | reverse complement strand
TATCGTTGTGCTTGCGAAACACTAGTAACAACCAATCAAGTTATTATTGCCGGCGAATACAAAGGCATTTACAATCATCAGGAAGTTGAGAATGCTGTACGTCGAGTTATCCGTGACATTGGCTACGAGCAAACGGGATTCCATTGGGCTACTGTAGATATTAAAAATCTCATGCACGGACAAAGTGCGGATATCGCCCTAGGTACAGACACGTTTGGAGCTGGTGATCAAGGCTTAATGTTTGGTTATGCTACTAATAAAACACCCAACTATATGCCACCAACTATTTACTGGAGTCACAAGATTGTAGAACGATTAACTGCTGTCCGTAAGAGCGGAGCAGTTTGGTTAGGACCTGATGCTAAATCACAGGTCACTATCAAATTTAACGATGATTATACTATTAATCATATTGCTAAGATCGTATGTTCAACACAACATTCAGCAGACACAGATATTGACACGGTTAGAGAACAGGTAAAAGCAATTATTCTAACAATATTGCCAGCAGAACTTATTACTGATGAAACAGAGTTTCTAATCAATCCAACTGGTCGCTTTGTTATTGGTGGTCCAGATGGTGATACAGGTCTGACAGGTCGTAAAATTATCGTTGACACCTATGGTGGTAGTTGCCCGCATGGTGGTGGTGCGTTCAGTGGCAAGGATCCTACTAAGGTTGATCGTAGTGCGGCTTATATGGCACGTTACCTAGCTAAGAACATCGTAGCTAGCGGTCGGGCGGCACATGCTATTGTTCAACTTGCTTATGCTATCGGGGTAGAGCAACCTATGAGTGTTTACGTTGACAGTGACGGAAATAATAGTGAGCTTACCTCATGGATAACTACTAATGTAGACCTAACACCTAAAGGCATTATTAATAGATTTGATCTATTCCGCCCTATTTACAGTAGCACAACCAACTACGGACACTTTGGTAAAGATGGTTTACCGTGGGAAGAGTTAGATTTATTCAAGGAATAATATGATAAAGAAATTAATCAATAAGTTATTTGGTACTAGACCAGAACCCGCGGTTATCAAAGAACAAAAGGTCAAAAAGACTCCTAAAGAATTGGCTACAGAACGTGATGAACCCTGGGTAGAAGTATTAAGTATGGATATCGATAAAGATAATCCAGGTAATGGTGCATTTGAGTTGGATTGGAATGACAAATTTTTATCTAATTTGATACGTGCTGGATATCAAGGTAAAACAGATCAAGACATAGTAGATAATTGGTTCAAAGCTGTATGTCGCAATGTCATACAGGAAAATTTTGAGCAAGAACAGGCTGATCCAGAAATACGCAAGAACACTAATCGCCGTGATCTTGGCGACGGTAGAACGGAAATTAGTTGACAAAAATCAAAAAAGAAAGTATAATGGTTAAATGAGATATCTTTTAGTCGATACAGCAAACACATTCTTTAGAGCCCGACATTCCGCACATCGCCAAAGTGACACTTGGGACAAGTTGGGTTTTGCTATCCATGTAACCCTAGCATCAATCAATAAAAGCTGGCGTGATCAAAAAGCTGATCACGTTATATTCTGTTTAGAAGGGCGCAGTTGGCGCAAGGACTTCTATGAACCTTATAAGAAAAACCGTGCAGTAGCACGTGCGGCTCTGACAGAAAGCGAAGCGGAAGAAGATAAGTTATTTTGGGAAACCTTTGATAACTTAAAAACATTCGTCGCCGAAAAGACTAACTGTAGTGTTCTACAACACGGTGAATTAGAAGCTGATGATCTCATAGCTGGTTGGATACAAAGCCATCCAGATGATCATCATACTATCATATCAAGTGATACAGACTTCTATCAACTATTAGCAGACAACGTTAATCAATACAATGGTATCAGTGATGAGCTCCATACCTTAAAAGGTATCTTTGACAAAAAAGGCAAGCCTGTCATAGATAAGAAAACTAAAGAACCTAAGAAGATTCCTAACCCACAGTTTATCCTATTTGAAAAGTGTATGCGTGGTGACTCCACTGACAATGTATTTTCCGCATTTCCAGGCGTGCGCACCAAAGGTAGTAAAAACAAAGTAGGTCTTGAAGAAGCCTACAGTGACAAAGATAAGAAAGGCTATAATTGGAACAACATGATGCTACAGCGTTGGGTTGATCATAACGGCATCGAACATCGTGTGTTAGATGACTATGAGCGTAATCGTGTCTTAGTTGATCTAACAGCTCAACCGGATGCGATAAAGATTAAAATGGCAGAAACCATAGCGGCCGCCCAAGTGCCTAAGAACATGCCCATGGTTGGTGCACAGTTCTTGAAGTTCTGTGGCAAGTATGATTTGATTAAACTCAGCGATAATGCCAGCGCGATCAGTGAATGGTTGATGGCTAGTTATCCGCAGAAAGAACATGCATGATCACAGATGGCAAGTTCCTAGCATTAGATCTAGAACTTAATCAACCTAGTGGTCGTATCATACAGGTTGGTGTGGCTATAGGTGATAAGCACACACGCTTTGAAGACTATATCGTCCGTAAATGGTACATAGATCCACAAGAGCCCATCAGTGAGTTCATCAACGACCTAACAGGCATAACTGACAGCGACATACGTGCAGAAGCATATAGTCATGAGCACGTTGCCCGTGAGCTCAGTGAGCTGATTAAAGAACATAAGGTCTTTGTCAACCCAGTGACCTGGGGTGGGGGTGATAGTGTGGAATTATTGGCAGAATTCTGCAAAAACCATGCTGATTTTCCGCATTTTGGCCGTCGTTGGATTGATATTAAGACCTGGTATACATACTTGATGCTTACACGTGGTAAAGCGCCTAGTGGTGGATTAAGTTCAGCTATGGGCTACTTTAAGCTACAGTTCAAAGGTAAGGCGCACCGTGCAGATATTGATGCGGCTAATACCTTGGCATTATTTTTTAAACTGTTAGAACGTCAGGCACAGTTGGAAAGTATATTAGACAGTGCAAAAAATGTTTGACTTTAATCAAAAATCTAAATATAATATAGTATGACTAAAGAATTAGAAAAATTAGCAGCTCAAGCAGGATTGCCCGTAACAGATAATCTTGAACATTTCTATCGTCTAGTTGGTGAACGTTGTGCTGATATCTGTGGTAGCCAGGGTGATCAGAAGAACATCAGGCGCCATTTTGGCCTAGACTACTATGATGGTCCTAGCCATTATCAAAGCGAAAGACATCAGGAAACACAGTATATTTGGAGTAAACATTACATTGAGGAAAAGAAATAAATGATAAGACTTACATTTGTACTATTGGGATTTCTACCTTTATTAGTTTATGGGGATACTAACACATACATAACTCCACAGGGAAACTATACTGTTAATACACAAGGGTCCACTACTTATATATTAGGTCCAAAGGCAGGTACATTACCTATAGCTATAAATCCATCAACGTCTGGTACACACACTTATATTACCCCTAACGGTACTTATATGTCAATACCAAATGGTAATAACACTACCGTAATACAAACTAGCGGAGCACGAAAATAAATGGTACATATAATCGATAAAACTTTCGAATTTTGCTACGGTCACAGAGTTTGGACACAGAAACTAAATGGTGAATATGCAGCAGACTTGAAGTGTGCTTGTCGTCACCTACATGGACATGAAGGTAAACTACAGGTCTATCTGAAAAGCCTAGATGGCAACTTGGATCAGACTGGTATGGTAACAGACTTCCGACACTTGGAGTGGTTAAAGAAATGGATAAATGAGTATATCGATCATCAGTTTGTACTAGACAAAAGTGATCCATTGTATGATAAAATCGTGGGTGATCGTGGGTTGGTTCCAGTATTAGTTCCAAACACAGACTATGTAGCAGGTTGGCAGTTAGACTTAACAGGCCTAGATCCTAACACACCAGAGTATGAATACTATGAAGGATTCATGATCGTAGACTTTGTTCCAACAAGTGAAAATCTAAGTAGTTGGATGGCAGACTTAGTTGATGTTAAGATGAAACCATTGAACGTAACTGTTGACCACATTGATTGGTGGGAAACACCTAAGTCAAGAAGTGTATTTTACAAATGACCGTAACAGTATTCATCTTACTAGCCTTATTTGGCATCAAACATTTCATCGCTGACTTCTTGATGCAGTATGATTACATGCTGAGAGAAAAAGGTATCTATGGTGCTACCGGCGGGGTACATCATGCTATAGTCCATGCCAGTTTTACTTTTCTAATACTTGTATTCTTTTGCCCTAACGTAAATACAATTATCGCACTTTCGTTTGCGGACTTTGTCTTACACTATCATATAGATTATTTTAAGCAACAATTAAACAAGGGACTCACAACAGCAGATCGTCAGTTCTGGATTTGGCTTGGTGCAGATCAAGCTCTGCACTATTTAACTTACGTAGGAATTATCAGTTATGTCACTCTTAGCCAAAGCAATCGTTAAAAATAAATGTTGGGTCGTTGAAGATGATAACAACAATAAAGTTGGTACTATCATGACAAACCCACAAGGTGTAGTTTATCAACATGATCAGACTCGTGAACAATTTGCTAGTTTGAAAATGCTCAGTGACAAGTATAACATCGTTGTCGACAAAGCACCGCCACGTAAGATCATCACAGAAAGCAATGACGTTTATGGATTTCCATGTGAACATAAAGCCAATAATATCCTATGGGACGTACGGCACAAATTACCTATCTTTACTAAAGGTACTAAGAGCAAGAGTTTCTTCTGTGCTGGATATTATATTGTCAAATTTAACAACGGTTGGGTTAAATCATACTGCCCTAAACTAATCACACTTAATCGCTATGCTTATGCTGGTCCATATGAGTCAGCAGAAGAAATGCAAGAACATTTACGTATCGCTAACGGAGCTCTACATGGAACATCAATTAAGCCTGCATCTGAAGAAATTTAACGATCGCGTTAAAGTAATGAATCAAACCAATGCTAAAGAGCTAAATCTTTCAGCATTAGAAGCACGCAATATACACAGTGAGATTTTTGAACTACTGACGAAGATCAATGACCTAACGGAAATCAAACGAGCTGCAGAAACAGAAGCAGTAGTATCAGTTGAATTTGATGGTGGCAATTTCTAATTATATATGTAGTTAATAGCATAAATAATACACAAGGAGGATCGTCTAGTGAGTCGACCAAAACCCAATGTATTATTAGAATATGTAAATAAGACAACATATAAGAGTGATCAGATCCTCAGCAGTGAAGGTATCTGGGCGGTGTTCTATGATAACCAACCTATCAATTTAAAAACACAGAATATCCTAGTAGCCTATCCCGGACCTAAGTATAAAAAAGTATCATTTAGTAATCCAGGTCATGCACACAATCTGGCTAAAAAGTTGAATGCCTTGTTTAAATCAGATAAATTCACAGTTGTATTACTAAGTGCCGGAACTCCAGTATTTGCTTAATATATGGCACGCACTGCTGAATCATTACAAAATGTATGGCAGGCTCGTTTCCAAGAACATACACTAAATCCATTTACCAACGATCCCAAACTTGGTCTGCGTTATCAACGCTATGATAACCCAGCCAGCTGGTGGTTCAATCCAGTTAATGCAGATAGTCTACGTTTAACTCGACCAGCGTTTAATATGTTGAATAAAAATCCAGAGATCAAGCATTGGCATTTTAAACTACCCGCACCTTTGGTTACTCGAGCTTATATCCAGTTGGAAAAGCATTTTACCAGTCCATATTACATACCTACCCATAACAGCATTTATGTGTTCAGCGAGCAAGACTCGATCATGTTAGCTCTACATGGTAGCAATCTACAACAATATCTTGACAATCTAGCCAGTTGATGTTATACTAGTTTTATGTTTGAATGGTTTATAATAGCACAGGCAGAAGCACCAGAACCCGCTAATTATCTCACTAAAGTTCAGGCGGCTATAGTGACTCGAGAATGGGAGCGAAATCGTGCTATCCGCTTGCGTATAGAAAAAAGGTTTGCAGAGCTGGATAAAATGTCAGATCCCCATGCAGATATGTGGGATTCAAACTGGATTAATAAGAAAGATTAAATTAGTAAATGATCCATTGATGTTTTATTATTAATACGTGATTTCATTTTAGCAAACATCTGAGCGTCGCGCTCGATTAATATACAATTTCTATTTTGATTATAACAGGCTATACCAGTGCTACCACTACCAGCAAAGGTATCTAACACAGTGTCGCCTTCTTTACTTAACAAGGATACAAAGTATTCTAAGATTTCAACTGGTTTTTGTGTAGGATGTATTTTATCTTTACCTAACCCACCACTGTAGGTAATGGTGTTCGGAATAACACATTGGACTATGTTATTTTCTTGTTTGCGATCTTTTAACATTCTTTCTGCTTCTTGTTTGGCTTCTGCGAATATCTTATCTAAGTTATCTAAATTATCTGCACCCTTGACCATCTTATAAATTATACTAGATATCTTATCAGCTGATGCATAACGTTCAACTATATTACCCTTAACAGCATCTGCATTAAATGTTCTGGTTCCTTTAGGTTTAATTCCAAATAAGATATATTCACAGGCGCTAACTGGATTAACCTGGCGATTAAATGGCACTGCCGCGGGTTTCTTCCAGGTCCAAACACGTTTAGGTTCAAATCCTTCAGCTTCCATTATCTTCCAAAGATACGAAATGTATTGATCCGAAATGAATACAGCAAATGCTCCCCCTTGACGTAGTTTCTTAAACCATAAACTGCTCCAGGCTGTTAGTTGAGTTAAGAATTCTTCGTGAGCTATACTATCCCAATCATCTTCAAATGTTTCTGAAAACTTTTGATTGTGTATGGTGCTTTTGTTTTCACCAGTTTCTTTATCAATCCAAACAGGTTTAGCACCATCACTGCTGATGTTATATGGAGGGTCTGTTAATAGTAAGTCTATGCTGTTGTCTGGTATATCTAAAGATACTTCAAGACAACTACCTTGTATAGTTTTTATCATATTACTATTATACTATAAGTTGATTTGGAGGTCAAGCTATTTAGGAGGAACTATAGCAAAGCCCGGACGATTATTGCCTGCCATATGACTTGGTGCATGGTAATCAAATTTAAATTCAAGATCTGCAAATGGTTTTTGTGCTACCACCAATCCGCCATCTTGTGACAATGTCACGTGTCCTAAGCGAACATCCATCGTGCGTAACATATCACTTAAAATTTCTTTATATTGTTGGGCACTTGGGCCGCGATCTATTAGATTTCTTAAGCCAATGCCAATGCTATAGGTTATGATATTAGCCGCACCGTTTACTGGATCTGCATCATATGATGCTTTGCCTGCTTGTCCCGGTTTTGGTTTCTTATCAGTTTGACCTAGATAATACCTACCATCATCAGGTAGTCCAACAGGAGTACCCCAGACACCGGACTGCATAGCCGGCAATACGAATTTTAAAAATTTCTCATATGGCATTTTTGACACAGCTTTGGTCAACAATGTTTTAAGTTCAGCAAAACTTGTAAAATCACCTTTAAGTAATTTACTGTAGGTTAAGTATTCGGGTGATTGATTGATATTACCGGCTAAGCAAATACGATCAACCACTGATCCTTCTTTTCGTGTGCTACGCCAAATCTTTATAGTGTCTTGGAACATTTTCTTCTTGCCAGCATCAGTCAATGTCATTTCATATTCATCTAACAAAGTGCCTAGACTATTCATACTAGTACCACTGCCACCTAATGCTTTAATACTATATCTACTTTTTCCAATCTGCACGTCAATAAGTTTTTCATTACCACTAGGGAAATCAATTTGATCATTGGGGCCAGCTAATACTAAAGGAGCTAGTAATTCCCCAAAATCCTGCGCAATCATACCCAATACTGGTTTGATATATTCCAACGATTCGTTGTCAATTTTGCCTTTACCACCTGCATAGGCTATGTCAACATACTGATCACAGGCTAATAGTAATTTAGGATTACGTCCTAATTTAATAGCCAGGCTATGCTTGATCTTGTCATATAGTTCTTTCTTATTATTAAATTTTAATCCAGCCAATCCTAATGCGGTGGGAGTAAGATCTTTTCTATTTAAGATCAGATCACTTGCGGCTCCAGCGGCTACGTGTGCTTGGGCAGTTTTTTTACCTCTTAGAACAAATGTATATAAAACATTGTTCCACTTATATGAAAGTATTTCAAATTGTCCACTGCTTCTTAATTGTTGTTCTGTAGGATCTTGTCGAACGAATCCTCGTGGTTTAAGTAAGAAATTATCTAGTTCACCTGCAAGTATCCCACTAAATCTCATATGATGGACACGACCTGTGCCTTTACTAATGCCAACAGTAACCCCAGCCTTTTCTAATACAGGGCGCCAAACGGCCAAAATTTGATCATAGTCTATTTTCTCAGCATAGGGGATTTCTTTCTGTGCTGGAGGTTGGGTGGTTGAATTGGGTTCCTGTGGGTTAGCAATTTTAGGTGCTAACTTGTTAGGAGTTTTCTTGGGATCGTTTATTTCAATTATTAACATAGTCATATTTATCTAGTTTTAACACTATTAGAATATAGCTATTTTACGGTAAAATATACTAAAAGTCAAGCAAAATTAACTTATTTAAAATCAATAACTTATAACTCATTGATTTAGTAGGATATTTTTTAGGCTATTTTTCACTGATTTTGGTTGACTTTTTGGTAAATTGGTGCTATAATGTTTACATACAATAAGAAAACGGAGCAAAATATGACAACGAAAACAACAGATTTACAGTGGGAAATTCAAGCCTACGGTATGACGAAAGAAGCATTAAATCGTATGGTAAAAACGCAGGCTCCATATGGTCAAGAACTTATGTTTGCCGCAGGTATGTTGAGTGATGCACAACAGATTTTAGATCCAGAGTTTAATGCTGATGGTTGGGTTAGTCCTGACGTTGCTAATCAAGCACGTCAATATATCAACTGCGTCAAGGCGATCATGTTTGATGTTATGGACCCGTCACGTCGTAAGGCAATGGGGGAGACTGTATAATGTTAACTCAATTAGATCAACTGTTAGATGCTATCAAAGCTGACTACGGTCGTTGGAGCAAGAACTTAACATCACCTCGTCAGGACATGATCGATGAGTTTAATGCTCGCATCCGTTACACAGAAGGTAAAAAGTATATCAAGGTCATCCAAGGTACCAGCGTGTGGGGTTTCGTTGTCAAGGATGATGGCGGTAAGTTCCGCAAAGGTGACATATTAAAAGCGGCAGGTTGGAATGCACCAGCAACAAATCAAGCCCGTGGTAACATCCTAGACGGTGGTTACACGATCCAATGGACAGGACCACTTTACTTATAATGGACCAATTCATCTACTTCGCAACCGTGTCCAAAGACACTCAAGAGCTATTGGCACAGTATGAGAGCCCAGATTCTGATGTCAGTATTTGGAAATGGATCCCTATGGAATATCTGGACCGTGTGCGTAAAGCCATCGACTCAGCTGGCCGATTCCGTGTGGTCTATCGTGGGCCACGATTCCATCGCTGGCGTGCTTCAACTAACAAAAAGGACGCCGTGGCTTTCACGGTGTATGAACTATGACCAAAGAGGAACTATGGGAATTATTCCAAAATTCTATGTATCCGTGGAATACCAAAGAAGAAAATGTTAAAGGATTTGCTAATCAATTACTTAAAAGGATAACTGATGACACCACAAGAACAAGAAATCATTGACGCTATCTGGGGTGAGGATGCCAACGACGTAGATCGTGCTGAAGCTACACAGGTAGTAGAAGGTATATTTGCCATGGTTGACCTTATGAAGGCTCGCATGCTGGCTGGTAAGATCGCAGTAGTTCCACTGACAGATTATTATCATTAAGGATCCAAAATGCTTGAATACGTTTTATGTTATGCTTGGTCGTTTACACTTGGTGCCGCCTTTGGAGGTGCCGTGGTTTGGTATCTGTTCTACTTGAGATCCAAGGGTAAAATCTAACTTGACAAACAGTCATTTTGGTGCTATAATAGTTTTACACAGTTAAAAAATAGAAAGGGTTAAAAATGGCAGTTACAGAAAATCGTACCGTAACATCAGAAGAAGCTCGCGTAGCATTGGTCCAATGTTTCAACAAAAAACGTCCCGTATTCCTTTGGGGTCCTCCGGGCATCGGTAAGTCAGAACTTGTAGAAAGCATCACAGATGAAATGGGTGGTCATATGATTGACCTGCGCCTTGGACAGATGGATCCAACAGACATCCGTGGTATTCCTTTTTACAATAAAGAACTAGGGTTAATGGATTGGGCACCTCCGATCGACTTGCCCAGTGAAGAACTAGCCAGCAAGTATCCAGTTATCGTATTGTTCTTTGATGAGATGAATTCAGCGGCACCCAGCGTGCAAGCGGCGGCTTATCAGCTGATCCTTAACCGTCGTGTTGGTAAGTATCAACTTCCAGACAATGTGGTCATGGTAGCGGCTGGTAACAGAGAAGGTGACAAGGGCGTTACGTTTAAAATGCCTAGTCCGTTATCAAATCGTTTCGTCCATTTAGAAATGCGAGTAGACTTTGACTCTTGGCAAAAATGGGCTGTCCAAAACAACATCCATAAAGACGTCGTGGGTTACGTGTCGTTCGCTAAACAGGACTTGTTTGACTTTGATCCCAAGACAGCATCACGTGCTTTCGCAACACCTCGTTCGTGGACTTTCGTAAGTCAACTGTTAGAAGATAAC
>Ga0181346_1001358_pt1 | contig 10751 bp, 29 predicted proteins | sample Su13VDMM15DN_FD_130100 | JGI IMG/M metagenome (GOLD analysis project Ga0181346, IMG submission 130100) | Freshwater viral communities from Lake Michigan, USA - Su13.VD.MM15.D.N | ecosystem: Environmental > Aquatic > Freshwater > Lake | place: USA: Michigan | collected 2013-07-15 | reverse complement strand
AGATTTACCTGTACCTAATTCTCTTACCTCTACATCATGAGGTAACAACTGTACAGCATTATCCCAACCATTATCACGCAACCAAGCAACATAAGTATCCAATCCTTGTCCATGATTTTCATAAAAATCTACAAGTCTTATTTCCTTACCTACTACTTGTGCTACCCAAATTGCTGTGCTATCTGATATACCTAAGTCCCATGCACAATATGTTTTTGCTAGTTCTTCTCTAGGTATAGATGTTATCTTGTTATTCTTTTCTAGATCATTAATGATCTGGCCATAGTATGAACCTTCTACTGCTGCATTAAATGAGCATTCAAACTCTTGGTTATACTTATCTTCACCCATCTCATTTTTAGCTGAGGCCAATTCATTTGCATCTATCAACTGTGTTTGTGATGCTTTAAACTCTAATAGCTTCCATTGATCGTCAGCCTTTTCAGCACGATCTCTTAAATCTTTAAAATGATTATTGCCTTTAGGTGTACCAATAAACATTGCCCAACCTAAACGATCAGATAATGCTGGTCTAACAACCTCACTAAATATAACAGGATTAATATCACCAATCTCATCAATCACTACACCGTCTAAATAGATACCTCGTAATGCGTCAGGATTATCTGCTCCGTATAATGAAATACGTCTGCCCATAAAATCAACTCTTAACTCTGCTATGTTAGCAATGGCACCTAGTGGCCTTGTATAGTTAAGTAAGTAATCCCATGCAATACGTTTACATTGTGAGTACGTTGGAGCAATGTATGCAAATCTTGGATTAGGTTTATCACACAGTAGCGATGAATGTATCAACTGGTTTATGGCTGATACCGTCTTGCCCATACGTCTATGAGCTACCACTACTGTGAACCTGTTGTCCTTCACCATTTGGTGAATCAACTTCTGTGGATTGCGAGGTGTATAATCAGTAGATACTACATCCTCTTCATCATCTATAATTTCAATCTCTTCAGACATCTATACCTGTTATCACTTTAATGGATACTGGCTGATCAGCATCACCTGTAATCTCAGTAGAAGATAAATCTGGTAGACTCTTCTTCAATAATAATTCAATTGCCTTCATTCTTGTTGCTGAAATCTCATTTTCAGTCAAGCCAAGTGCATGATTTTGAAGAACATTTACGAGCTGACTAGTTTGAATTTTAGTCCTTACTTCGTCTTGATGTCTTTTGCGTAGTCTTTCTGCCATGATTGTAACTCCATTACTGGGTCATTACCTTTGTATGTTATAAATGTTTAACTAAATCGTAGCATCGCATTTTTGTTTAAATTTGCGATACAAATTACCACTTTACCTTGTTAGCCCAGTAAGCTGCACTCATCTTACCTTTAGCTATATTATCAGAATGTCTTGCCTTAAATGATTTAGATCTTGCAGTATCTTTTTTATCACCACTAACACCTTGTTGACCAAAGCGTATTAGTTTTTCTTTATTGCCTACCTTTGCCAATACTGCATGGCTTTTAGTAGGATGGTCTGGAGTTCTCTTAGGTTTATTAACACCAGAGAATGTTTCTTTACCCTTCTTGATCATTTTTTCTTCTTAGCTGTCTTTCCGTATTCTTTCATTTTTTCTTTCTTAGATTCTTTTTTCTCGTGCATCTTCATACCTTTTGCACTAGCGTAAGTTTCTGCAGATTTTTTACCTTTTTCCGTATAAGGAAATTTCTTTTTTCCAACCATTGGCATGATCATTTACCTTTCTTAGCTGTCTTAGCTGCTTGTTTAAATTGTTTTGCTGTTGGTGCATTCTTGCTGCCAACCTTGTTCATCTTTTCGTCTGAACCTGCTTTAATTCTTGCACGCTTAGCATGAATGTTAGCATATAATCCTTGTTTAGCCATTATCTGCCTAGCATTCTTAATAATGAATTTAAATCCAAACCTCTTGGAAGCATTTGATTTTGCATTGGCATAGTATTTTGCATAGACATACCACCAGCATAAGGAGGAATGTTTTGCATTGTGTTAGCTTGTGGATTATATCCTCTTAGAAAGTCTACATCTGAAGGAGTGCCTTGTGTGTAAACATCACCCATTTGTCTTGCTCTTGACATTTCATCCATCTGGGCTTTCATTTGTGCAAACTTTAATGCAGCTAATTCAGCTTCAGTCATAGTACCTGTAGGTGATTTACTGTTAGAGCCGCCTAATAATCCTGCTAATCTATCCATGATGTGTCCTTATTTTTTCTTTTTCTTGCTCATGCCTGCTTCGCTTAACGCAATAGCAATACCTTGAGCTTTAGATTTAACTACCTTGCCACCCTTACCAGAATGAAGTGTACCAGCCGTATACTCACCCATCACTTTTGCTACCTTTTTCATCTTGCCTGCTTTGGTTGTTGGCTTCTTCATTAGGTATCCTTAATTTAAAATGTGTTAGGTTTCTACAGTCTTGACATATAGAAGATCCTGTGTCATCTGAATCGTATGGTTCACCACACTCTTGACATATTTGCACTTGGATCATCTTATTCAAACTAAAAAAAAAGCCTGCTATTACACAGGCCAATTATGGAGTGCTATGAAAGTGATAGATACACTTATCCCAGCACCAGCGATTATATCATACATACATGGCTGCTGTCAAGTGCTAATTGGGTATTCTGCGTGTTGATATAGTTAATAGGTTATCGTAGGCCATGTTCATGTGGTAATCTTGCAACACTTCAGCCCTTGATCCTGTGTACTTATGATAGACAGCATTTTGTTGACGTTCTGGAAGTGAATCTATAATAGCCTGTATAGTTTTAATGTGATCATTCTGCATAGACTCATACATCTCATCAAACGATGTACTATTGCCACCAGTACTCATCCCTAAACTGCGACTAGGAAAACCAAGTTTACTATTACCATTATGCTTAAGACTTCTTGCCCATGCTTTTAATAGATCCTGCAGCCTTTCCATTGTCATACTAATCCTCCAGAGAATATATTGAGCTAACGTTATTTGACTCTGATCCATTGTGTGATCTTAAATTATGTTTGGTGTGTGTTTCTTTGTAAACTGTGCCAGACATATTTTCATAGCCAGCAGGTAATGGCCTAAGTATATTCTGAAGTAAACATGGGCTATCTTTAAAATACAATGTATGACTCTTACATCCACTAGCATTTAAATAACGATAGGCCACCATGTTTGCAATAGCACTTACAATTTGTTTGTAGTTAGCATTAATGCGTCTAGCTATTTCAGTAGATGAAATTCTTTCGTCACCTACAGCTTCAATAATTAATTCTCTTAATTTTGCAATGGTAATTTCTTCACCATTAACCTTATATATTTTTTGAGATTTAGCTTCGTTATTTTGTGAGTTCATAAGTTGTACAAAATTCTTTCATATCGTTAAATGGAACTATAGTAATTTTATCTTTTCTATTATTTCTTTGGTAAATTAAATAAATACCTTTTCCTTTTTGAAAATTGTTTTGCTTTAATTTTTCCATTGTCATATTTAATAATTGTTTTCTATCAACTACAAGCCAACTATCTATTCTTTCAAATACTATGTAATCAGCAATTCCTTTTACCCACCCAAGATCACCATTAACATTAGTTCCTTCAACCCAAGTTGAATCTTCTGTATTTCTTTTTGTTGTTTTTACATCAAACTTATATTTGTTTCCATTAAACACCCCTTCAACATCCCAATGCTCAAACATATCTTGCTGTTTTGTTGACCAATGTATATTGGATAAATGTTTGCTTGCAAATCTTTGCTCTGCATCTCTGCCCTCAATATAACATTTTCTTTTAAATTCATTAATCAAGACACATCTACTTCTTTTATTTGCCAACGATTGTTTTGTTTGTATGTACCCCACACAAGTATCTTCCATCCTGCCTTGCGTACATACTTAACAGATTCGCTATCAGCTATCTTTTTTATGCGTGCACCCATGTTACTCTTTGATGTGACCTGCACCGCTACTACTTGACCTTCTTCAGTTATAGCAAGGATGTCAATAAACGTAAACAAATCTTTGCGTACACCAGCATGGAAATTAAACGTTTCCACTATCTGTACTAGTGGGTAATTTTCCTTCTTCATTCTCGCTAAGGCTACTTGCGTTGGTGACATTGCCATTAAATTGTTCCTCGTTAGGTTTATTTGTTCCGTCTAAAAATCTTTTTTCAACTTCACCTGTGCTTTTATTGCATTGGTATTCATAATCTTTTTTAAAAATTCTACTCCAATTATCTTCTGCCTCTTGCTCAGATATTAATAGTGGCCTTCTTCCAGAACCTTTACCCATCATCATCCTCCATGATATGAACTTTAATATATTTATAAGCTGCTTCAATTGCTACAAATGGAATTAAGAATGGCACTAACATAAATCCAATAATACCTACAATAAATCTAAGCATTTATTCTACTCAATGTATCAGCAAGCAACTCTTCTTCTGTACCAAATTTACTTTCAAATGTTTCTTGTCCTGCGTGTAATGCAATACCATGACCACCATGCTGGTGATGATTAGGGCACAATGGAATTGCGTTCATAAAATTATTACGCATACCCATTCCCATACCATGACGAATATGATGTATGTGTGGAGGTGAATGACCCCACCCCTCTCTTAAACATACAATACATCCAAGCTGTGACAGTTTATCATAGTGCTGCTTCTCTGTTTTTGTCAAAATGAAATCCTAACTCTATTGCGAAACGTTGAATGTCTTGAATATAATTTTTGAACTCGTCTACATTTAAAGATGTCGTACTCTTTATAGCATATATTTCAGATCCTGCAACTGTCTTTTTTTCTGAAAGATATTTAAACCTAAACATATCATGCAACTCTTCTTCAGAGTAACCACAGTAATCACCAATCTCTTTTAACATTGCCCAGTACAAATCATTTTGTGAGTTAGATCTTTTTGATTTAAATTTATCTAATTCAAGATCACCATCTTTTTGAAAGTCATGGCCATTAATTTTTGCTATCGCCATTTCCTTGTTGTGTTTCGTTATCCTCATATTTTTTGCTCCACTTAGTAGATTTATAAACCATTCCATTTTTTAATGTTACCTTCCATTCAGTTTTAGATAAAGGTTTGCCTTCTTCGTCAACATCAAAACATTTAAACCATTTAGTTGTTTCATATTTCATATTGGCTTATCTCTGTACCTTAATGACTTTTGTTGAAACCACAATGGTACTGATCCTTCCCACTCAAAATGCCTTTGTTTATTTACAGCCATAAATCCATCTGGCACTATTCTAGCATCTTCTTCAGAAAGTTTACCATCCATAATATCTTTTTCTTTTTTTCTGTTTCTGTAAATACTGACACAATTATCCACTAAATTAGTAATCGTTGCAGAGCCTGCCACATCAAATTTACTAGGAATATGTGAAGCCTCGTCTACAGTTTTTCTGGAATGACAGATTAAGTGAATGTGAATATTTAAATCTCGTGCAGCAATACATAGCTGGTCAACAAACTTCTTCTGGCCATTATAATCATCTTCATTTATAGAACACTTCATTAAACTGTCTACCACGAAATGCTGGCAACCCATTTGCTCTGCTGCGTAATAAATTACAGATAAGACAGACGTTGGGTTAGTAGATCCTAATTGATCGTACAAAAACAGTTGCCCTGTGCTGTTATTACAAAAATCTGTAATGGCTGACTCTGATGGTTCGCTAGTTCCTACTGATTGACGAATATACCTAGCTAGTGTACTACGACATGACATCTCAAAAGAACATATAAGAACTTTATAATTCTCTATGAGCTTAAGCGTAATATAGCTGAGGAGCATACTCTTGCCATGTCCGCTATAACCGTACCACGCTGTCGTCTCCCCTAAACGAAGTCTGAAATTTTCTGCTTTATCAAACGGAAGATACGCACCGCTTTGTATCTCGCCAGAGAAATATCCAATAGTAGATTCAATAAAAGTATCTGGACTCTTAATTTTACGATATTCATCTGTATCCCTTTTAAAAAAATAGTTCTTAATCTTATCCTCATTAATGATGAGGTTCTGCATTTTCTCTTCTAATGACATAAGTCGTAAGCCTTTCTCAATCTTTCAGCTGCAATTAACAATCTATCTTTATCTTCTAGTGGGAGTTCTTTCCCATTTCCAATCTCTATAGCTGCTAATGCCACTAGCAATGTTTCATTAGAAATAGATTTTAATATTGAGTATGGATTAAAAGGTTTTGAAACTGGCTTGAAGTCACCTATACGCTGAGGCACAATATCATCAAACGTTAATCCAACTGCACCAAGTATATCATTAGCTGCACAGCCTGCAAAGCAATTTATAAGAATTCTTCCATCTGGCATCTGTTTAACTCCTAACGATGCTGTTCTATCGTCATGGGCTGGGCATAAACATTGATATTCATCTTTACCAGACTTATAAGATTTTTCAAAGTGACCTATAAATTCATAAATATTCATGATATGTCCTTAATAAAAGATCTCTTCTTCTCTTCTATCTTCTTATCTTTTCTCATATCATTTTCTCTCTTCTCTTCTTCTCTACTCTCTTCTCTAGCATACTTTGTATACTCTGTGTATATAGAATCGTCTAAGTCGCAGTCAAGCCAACGATCTAAGCTATTTATCATAGACATAATATACTCTTCATTTTTATGCAGCCTAAAACATATTTTTCTTAGTTCTGGAAGCTCACCATTCTTTTCAGATGCCAGACACCAAAACTCAAAAAGTGTAGACTTTTGCTCTGAATCTAAATCATGCCAGTCTGGATCATTGATAATATCCCTGCCATATACCTTGAACCATACCATAGATGCCTTGTTCTTAAAGTGCTGAAACTTACCCCAATTGCGTATCCTAATCATAAATCCTCCATAGTTAAACTGCCAAAAAAGCGTATCATAGGTAAAAACTAATTGCAATATATTTTTTATATAAATCGTATATAAATACTTGACATTGTTTTTAATAGGCATAATATAACCATATCAACATTAATTAATAAAAGGCAACAAAATGAAAGTAACAGCAACTTTTTCAAATGGACAGACAATAAGTCGCAATACAACAAAGACTTTAACTCATGCTTATCAGGCTACAAATCAATGGCAAACGTTTACAGGATTTGCAGGTAGTGAAGAGTTAGCAAAAAAAGCGGCAAGTTATGGAAATCCTCATCATATTGAAATTATTAACATTAAGGAGTAATAGCAATGAAAAATACAGTAGAAAATATAGTAGCTTATGTTAATGGCCTTAAGGGGTTTGACTGGTACTATAAGTATTCAGATGATCATAGGGCATGGGAAAGTGCTACTAAAGCTAGGAATACTTTACTTTATAGTCAAAAAATACTTGACCCTAACTATGAAATATGGAATTCTATAGCACCAGATAACTTTCATAATGGAGCATATTAATATGGATAAGTTTGAATGGAGTCGTGATAAACAGCATACTTGGTATAACCAATGGGACTTTAAGACCCCAAGATCATACAAAGAACGTTATGGTGTTGACTATAACAGGGATGGTAATTATGCTTATGACGAAGAAAAATTTACACACAAGTTAATAATTGTAGTATTATGTGTACTTGCATTATGTTATACAGGAGTTATAAATTGGATTTAGATCAAATCATTAAATTATTAAAAGAATCAGCAGATGATCTTAAAGCTGACAATGATAAGGCGGAGGCTAAAGAAAATGGATCAACAAATGTTTTACGATCAAGTGATGGCAGAATTACACCAACAACAGATGAAGGAGCAAGAGAATGAGCAAACAGGGAATAGTTAATATTCGTGGTAAAGAATACAAAACAGTTGCACTTCGTGTGCAAGAATTTAAAGAAAAGTTTCCTAGTTATTTTTTAACTACAGAAATTGTAAAGATTGATGATGAGCAATGTATCATTAAAGCCTATGCAGGTATTCATACTGATAATGGTAATGTTCAAACATTTGCCACAGGCCATGCACAAGAATTTAGAAAGGCATCACAAATTAATGGTACGTCTTATGTGGAAAATTGTGAAACCTCAGCTATAGGTCGCTGTTTAAGTGCACTAGGCTTAAGTGGCGAACAATTTGCTTCAGCTGAAGAAGTTGCTAATGCTATGTACCAACAAAATAATCCAGTTATTGAAACCATTACAGATGATGATGTTGAAGTAGCTAAAGGCCAACTTGTATTAGCAAAAGAAGCTGGTGAACTAAAAGAAAAGTTCTTTAAGTTTAGTCCACAAATGCAAGAAAAACTTCGTGAATTTGCTAATGATTTAAAGAAAGTTGCATGAGCCATTTAAGGGACAGTAGGAGGCACAACGTCATTACCGCTAGTAATTCATATGCAGCAGTATATGAGAGGCAGAAATTATGGAGGCAAATGACTTTGCGTGAGCCTCCATTTGAAGGTAACGAGATGACTGAGTGGGGTGTCTTAAATGAACCTGTAGCATTAAGTACGCTAGAAAAAGAACTTGATGATATAGTGGAGGCTGGTAACAAATTTGTTATGCATAAGGAACTACCTTTTGGTGCTAGTCCAGATGGTTATTATAATGGGTCTGTAATTGAAATTAAGTGCCCTTACACGCAAGAAGTATATCCATCTATACCAGACAGGTACTATTTTCAAATGCAGCTCCAGATGGAAGTATGTGACGTTGATAGTGCATATTTTTATATCTGGACACCAAACGAAACAAAACTAGAAATAGTTGAAAGAAGTAAGTCATGGCTTGAATGGTATATGCCATTAGCACTAGAGTTTATGAAATATGTTGAAGATGACATAGAACCTAAACGCTGGACTAAGAAACCAATTTTTGTTAAGGAGTAACGTATGGCAGAGTATGATAATACAAATAGTTTTGCACTATTTAAAAACGATAAGGGTGATAATCCTAAACGACCAGACTACACAGGTAATTTAAATGTAGATGGTATTGAGTTTAGAGTTAGCGGCTGGATTCGTGAAAGTGCTAAAGGTAAGTTTATTTCTGGATCTGTGCAGTTAAAAGAAGTAACTACATCTAATGCTACAAATGAGGAAGATGCTCCCTTTTAGGAGCATTTCCCATCACTTATACAAACTATTTATTCATGACGTACATAGTCACTTCAAAGCCAAAACGCATTTCAGTAGCAGCTGGAGTTGTCCACATAATAATATTCCTTAAAAGGTTTCTGGCTTATGCCATTAAGCGTAATTATACACCTTTTATAACGTCTTATAAATAGAGAAAACCATGACAAAAGACTATGCAAAAAGTTGAACTAAGAGAATCTACAGTAAATGAATTATCCACTACACCAGAGGCAAGATTATTGCAGGCTATATTGCTTAAGGCTGTTGACGATGCAATGAATGGATATTCTACTGAACAAAAATCTGCATTATTTTTTTTATGGTCTAAGTCAAATCAGCTAAGAGATTTATGTTTGTTATTTTCTAATTATGATATAGACTATGTTAAGAAAATGATTTACAGTAAAGTTAAAGATAAAGACTTAATTAAATTTATAGATTTAAATTATGGACATTAATACGTTAGATTTATACATGAGCTGTTATGCTCACGCTGCATATCATGAAGCAGGAACACATCAAGAAATTGTTGCTGTGTTTAACGTAATACGCAATCGTATTAAAAATAAAAACTATGGGAACGACCCATGCGAGGTAGCTTATGCCAATGGGCAATTTCAAGGAATTACAGATACAAATCATGAAGAAGTAGATCAGAAAAGATATTTAGAAATTAAATATAAGGCAATAGATGCTATTTACTTTAATAAGATTAAGAACCCTATAGGCAACAAACTACACTTTTATGATGATAGTATTGATACACCAGCTGGGTGGAAAAATTGTAACATTAAAATAGGGAGGCTTGTATTCTGTGACTAAACCAATTGCATTTTTAGTGGAGGAGTTTGACGGTACAGGCAAACTTGTATGGTCTGGACTTATGACTTCAGAGCCACAGTCTTTAGAAATTTATCAAGATATAAAAAATAAATTACATAATTGGACTATCACACCTTTAATCCCAGATACAAAAAATATTATTAAAGTAACTAACGTTAAAAAGTACGACTCAAAAAAACTTGTGGAGGCTCATCTTGGCAACTAAAACAAATCTATTTATTGCAACACCTATGTATGGTGGCCTATGTTATGGCACTTATCTGGAATCCATGCTTAAACTGCAGGCATGGCTTAACGCTAAAGACATAGAGGCATACTTTTCATTTCTCTATAATGAAAGCCTTATCACTAGAGGTCGCAATACTTTAGTCAATGACTTCTTAAAAGGTGATGCTACACACTTAATGTTTATTGATGCTGATATACAATTTGAGGCACAGCACTTATTAAAGATGATTGATTCTGACGTAGAGATTATATGTGGCCTGTACCCTAAAAAAGAAATTAACTGGGGTGGAGTTGCTTACGCTATTGAAAAGAAAGTGCCACAGGATCAACTTAAATACTTTACTGGCGAGTATGTAGTAAATATGGTTGGCGATGCTAAGCAGCAACTTGTGCCATTAGATAAGCCATTTGAGATTAAACATGGCGGTACTGGGTTTATGTTAATTAAACGTGAAGTGTTTGAAAAACTAAAAGACAAGTGTCCGTCTTATAAACATAATATGAATGATGTTAATGACAATTCAAATATAGGCGACCAAGTTGTAGAATACTTTACCACTAGCATTGATGAACAAAATCATTT
>Ga0181346_1001357_pt1 | contig 10755 bp, 20 predicted proteins | sample Su13VDMM15DN_FD_130100 | JGI IMG/M metagenome (GOLD analysis project Ga0181346, IMG submission 130100) | Freshwater viral communities from Lake Michigan, USA - Su13.VD.MM15.D.N | ecosystem: Environmental > Aquatic > Freshwater > Lake | place: USA: Michigan | collected 2013-07-15 | reverse complement strand
GGAATGAGATCGGTTCAAAGTCGCTCAATGTCCGTACATTGTGACTTGCACATGTGTGTGCAGCAATAGGCGCGGTCATCCAATTGTTTCAGCAAGCGCGGACACCATGCCTATTTGCCACGCCCGCCACGCAAATAGATCATTTGGTATTGGATCGTTTGTTAAGGCTCCACATTCACGACCATGTTTTACGGCTGCTCTGATTTCTTTTTTACTTAAAGTTAAAAGAAATTTAAACGCAGCATCACGATCTTGGTCTACCTCGGTCTGGCTAAATACAATTTCGTTTCGCACACCAACATGCTTTGCCTTGCGTTCGACCATCTTGCATTGCGTTGCCAGTTCCGCAACTGAAATAAATGTGCGACCTAGTCCAATCTTGGCTTGTTTCACAGCCAGAACGATTGTTTCATCGGTGTATCCTGTGAGCGACAGTATCGCTGACTCATGTTGTTTGCTCGACGGAATAGCCCAGCGCGATCCGCTGAAATATTCGAAGATGGTCTGCATCGTTTCAGGTTTCATTGTTTCTTTCTGTGGTTCTGTCTTTGCCCAAGCAATGGATCTAGTTCGCTTCCACGGCGTGGCTTCATGTAATGTCGGACTTGCAAAAAATTTCGGATTTCGTCACCGAAGAGACAATCGTTAAAGCGCGTGAGTTCCAACATACCTGTGATGGCGTCGCGCAATTGCTCAAGGTCACCCGCAATACCGTTGAGTTTGTGATTCTCACGAAGCGAATCACACGCCTCGTCAAGCATATCGACGAGCGATGGCGGCTGTCTCCTGCTAGGGATTTTACGCTGCTCTTCCATTCAAAGGACTCCACAGCGTTTCCGCTGTGAAATCCCACTAGGTTGCGTCTACGCGACATTTCGGGGGCGAGTCGCGCCAACGCATGGGTCATGGTATCAAACATAATAATTGATCCAACGATTATTATCGACATACTCAGATGCCAACTTGAATATTTTAGTTTTGTCAAGACGCTCATACTCAATTACAATCTCAAAGCCATTTGCATTATTCTTGTGGCGCCAAGAATCGCAAGCGCGCCGCATTCCAACAAGGCTTTTGTAGCGCGACTGGGTCACAATCTTAGTCAAGTTGTTTCCGTCTTGGCGGTATCGGATGTGGTAGTTGCCAGTCTTCCATGCGCCGCAGTCTAAATGTCTAGGTGCTTGCATTGGCTTTCCTTGCGCTAAGAATTCCCAACGACTCTTGGAACTTGCTCCAGTCGCCAGTACTACGCGCCAGAATTGCGTGACGAATGGCTTGATCTTTCAATTCGCTGACGGTCTGCTTGCGGTCAGGGAACAAAGTGTCAAATGTGTCGGACACACGCCAAACAATCGCCTTGCGCCCCGACCGCGTTACGCGCCGCTGGCCGCTGTCGTAGATTTGTCCATCTTTCGACAACCAAGTGAAGCATGGGCTGCATGACTGGTGTGTCATTCCAAGTAGGGACTGCGCCTCATCGCATGTGGCGCCCTGCAATCTTTTAAGCATTGCCAACACCTTGCCGCGCAAGTGCGTGACATCAACAGATTGGTATGCATCTCGTGATGTTGTGCGCTGGATCACTTCAACACCTTTTCAACCTTTGCCCAATACAAAAAGGTTGTCCATTTCTTATGTCCGCGTGGGCCGCCATTGTGAATGCGAGCCATGTCTTTCATGGTGGCATTCTTTGGCGCGTATCGCTTCATATATGCGCGCACAACACGCTCCGCGTACGCCTCGTTAAAACAGTCGTTCCATTCACCGCCAATGGTTTTGTCATATTCAACCGCGTCAGCCCAATACAAATAATGGATCTGGTAGCACCCAAGTGCGGTTGGCTGCCCATATTCCCAATCTCCCACTGCGGCACAATCCCCACCTGACTCGACTTGCTTAATCGCAGCAAGCAAGCGCACAGTCTGCGCCTCAGTCAGCGAGTACGCACTTGGTGCAAACGCCAGCGCAAAGATAAATGGAATGTATTTCAATGGCGTCCTGCTTTCTCGTTGGCATCCCATGACATGTCAGAATAAAGTTTGTGCGCCTCGTCAAATGTTTCGCACAGTTTAAACTCAGGCTCAAGCATTGTGTCAGTATCCCAAATGACTAAACCGCCATCGCAATTCCGCAATTTTAACTGATCTTCAGCGTTAAGAAGGCTGTAGTGCTGAATCATCAGCGTTGCCATTGGCTCTGGATAAGACAGCGGATGATGTCCGACTTCATTTTCTAAGTCAGCAGGGATTAACACGATCTTGGTTCCGCGCTCGTTGTCTACAGTTTGTTCGTCCGTGTCCCACAACTTAAGCAGGATTTCAATGTACTTGTCTAGGTTCATTTTTTGTCCTCGCCTAATAGATCAACAATTGATCTTAAAATTTGTTCGCCAATTAAACCGCCACGCTTTGATGCTCGTTGTTCTAGTACGCACAAATCATCGTGATCCATTTGCGACAATATAAACTTGGCCGTCTCGTAAGATGCTTCAACCAATGGGTGATTGTGTTCGAGAATGTTTGTCATTTGCGATTCTTCAATGACGGCTTGCGCTGCTTGCAATTCTTTAACCAATGTTTTATTTGATAATTTAATGTACTTCCATGTTTGACTATCAATTACATCTTCAAAACAAACTTCCTGCACTTCTTGTTCGGTGGCGTAAACCGAATGCGGCAACCAATCACCCCATGTTCCATTTTCATTCTTAGTGCGAACTTGTGCTAAAAACATTTAGTGTCTCCTAGTAGTGCCAGACTCCGCTGGCGCGGTTTGAGTCGCCCGACCCAGTAATAGGTCGATTGAGCGGAGCCTTGGGGAATGTGTTTCCAAAACTCCGCTCAACCGTACGCAGGTTGCATCCTGCTACCCGCAACAAACATATATCAAGTATCGGCAGGTGTCAATTAAAACTTTAGATATTTCAAGAAATATTTTAAATAGTTGAAGATATAACTTGCAATGGTCGATATACCTGCTATCAATGTAGTTCGGCGTGGGGCGTTCTCAAGCCGAACAAACTCTACTAGGAGATTTGAAATGTCTGATTTAGCACTGAAACACAATGAAATTGATATGGCGCTCGTAGCGCGGACTGTAGCAAAGGGTTGTACTCAAGACGAGTTGCAACTTTTTGCGGCTATATGTTCCAAAACAGGCCTAGACCCATTCGCCAGGCAGATCTACGCTATCAAGCGTGGCGGCGTTATGACCACACAGGTCAGCATTGACGGCGCTCGTCTTATTGCCCAGCGCAGCGGTCAATACGCTGGCCAGGTTGGCCCATTTTTTTGCGGTGCAGATGGTCAATGGGTAGATGTGTGGTTGGGCAAGACGCCACCAATGGCAGCCAAAGTAGGCGTTCGTCGTTCGACATTTGTTGAACCGCTGTATGCCGTGGCGATCTGGAGCGAGTACGCGCAGAGCGGAAACATGTGGGCGAAGTATCCAAGTGTAATGCTTGCGAAATGTGCAGAGTCTTTGGCTTTGCGAAAGTCATTTCCTGCGGAGTTGTCAGGTCTGTACACGACTGACGAGATGCCGCAGGACGATCATGTTGCCGTGTCCGTAGTGCAAGCACCAGTTGCTGCCACTCGAAAGGTGGAGCGCGCCCAGGCTCAAATTCCTGCAGCCGCTGGAATCAGCAATGAAGTGATCCACACGGACACGGCAACCTATGTCGAGTCTGAAGTTGTCGAGGCGCCAAAGGCGAAGCCAGCGCCAAAGGCAAAGACAGCACACGCAGTTGACCCAGCAGGAAAGATCAACCACCGCGCTAGTCGAGTTCCTGAAGAGGCAGCAATTGGAAAGCCTGTTTACATTCGTAATGTTGGCGAAAGCAAGCCAACAAAGATTGGAACTTCGCGCACAGGAATCTTGGTACGCGATTCTAAAGATGAGTCAAACGAGTGGTGGGTGTCATGTTTTGATTCAAAGTTAGTTGACATCTGCCGCAGCGTTATGAAGTCATCGCTGTTGTTTCAACTGTTGGCTCTTACAAACGATAAGGGGATTACCCTGTACGGTGTGAGAGAATACGATGAAGAATCTGCTCCAGCGGAAGAGGAAGTTCCACAGCCGAAGCCAATTGACATTGACGAGATCCCATTCTAAAAACCAAGGGGCTGGCCGCGTCTCGACGGATTCGGTCAGCCCCGCTCTTACAAAGGAAACCATGTACAAACAAACAGCGGCAGAATTACGAGCATGGGCAGAAGCACACAAGGCTTTAGTCAAAGTTCAACAACTTGTTGCAAGGCGTAAAAAAAGAAACAAATTAAAAAAGGAAACACAATGAATAATAACAAATTTGTATTACTAGGAGGTCTAAATGGTCTTATGGAAGAAACATGTTTGCCATTGGCATGGCTAAAAAAAATGACATTGGATAATGTAATTCCATCTATAAAGATTCGCAATAAATATTATTACAACTTGGATTTGGCAGTTAAAGCAATTATCAAAATAAGTACAGAAAAAAACCAAATGTCCGATTTAGATTTGATTATAGAACTTGGCACAGAGCGAGACGAAGCAAGAAAAATGTATTGTGTCATGGCGGCACAGCACATGTACAAAAGTGATAATAAATCTACCGCGGAACACATTGCTGACAGCAAGAATTGGGATTGCTACAAAACAGAAACACAAGAGGAAACACAATGAAATCAGTAACATTAACAAAAGCAGCATTTGATGTTCTTATACACCAAATCAAACAACTTACTAAAGAGCGTGACGAAGCAAGGCGAATGTATTGTTTTAATGTTGAAAATTCAAGACCACACGGCACTTCTGCTAAAGATGTAGCCAAACAGATGGGTTGGGATTGCTACAAGAAAGAGGAAACACTATGAACAGCATTACACAACGAGTATTCACAGCGTCCGCAGCAGCGGTGGCATTAGAAGAATTAATTGCAGCAAGCGAAGCCAACGGCGGTGACATAAGCGCCGTGGAAGGCCAGGTCGATTGGCTGGCCTCGCAGTCCACAGACTTGGCGCCAGCCATAGACGATCTGTTGGCTATTGCAAGCGAGATTGAACACCGCGCAACAGGACGCAAGCAGGAAGCCAAACGCATTGCAGACTTGGGCAAGCGCGACCAAGCAATTGCAGACTGGATGAAGGGGCAGATCACCCGCGTGTTGGAGTCAAGTGGCGCCACAAGCATTCAGACGCCACGACACAAGGTCACGCTTGCCACACCTGGAGGTGTTCGAGCGCTGGAGATCATTGGAGATGTGCCTGAAGCGTTTAGCACCACCGTGACTACGGTTGTTCCCAACAAGGAACTGATCCGCGCCACGCTTGAGGCTGGTCAGCCGCTAGCATTCGCAATGTTGCATTCTAAACAGAAAGTATTAAAGGTGTCATGAATGGGCGGTCTGTATTCAATCGAAAAAGTAAACGCAGCAGTTCAGATTGCGCTTGCGCGCCGTGGTTTTTTGTATCCATCATCATCGCAAGAGCGATCAAGGGATGCGATCACGGCGCGCACACTGATCTTTGACGCCATGCGTTCGCTGACAGGGAATAGCGTCACAGGCAGCGCCGTGTCTGTTGGCGCCAGCACAGCCAGCGGCAAAGCGTTGCAGGAGAGATGCGAGACATATGCGTCACCTGACGAGCGCTTGTTGTGGATTGCGGAAGTTCGCAGCCTGATTGAGGAATCTATGAAGGTGAAGAAATGACAGAACAGCAAGGTTCAATTGTTTACGATCAGTTTGCTAAGGCTTTTCTTGGGAACTTGTTTCGTTTTGGGAATTCTGATTCTGTTGCAGTTTATGATTACAGGAAAGTAATCCGCATACTTGTAAAAGAAGGAATGTCCATGCGTGATGCAGTCGAGTGGTTTGATTACAACATTATCGGTGGATATTTAGGCGAGACAACGCCAGTGTTTTTAAACAGATGCACACTGGAAGAATTTGGAGAGATGCAATGACTCTTCCACACGAAGAGGTCAATTCCCTCAAGATCACACGCGAGTTTCTTTACAAGTTGCTGATTGTGAAGGGAACGCCTAAGTGGATTAAAGACGAGGCGCGGTGCTGTCTTAGGCATTATCCAATTGTGATTGACGACAAGTATTGCAGTAAGGAAGACAAGTGAAAGACAAACAGCCAGAACTGTTTGAAACCGAAAAGTTAAATCCTTTATTTAATACTAATTTAACTGCTGGCGGAATATTTGTATGGGATAAAGAAACAGAGGAAAAGGTTTTATTTATGCGCGAAGGCGGTGCTACATATGAGCGCATAGCAAATGATATTGGAATAACTTCAACAAGTGTAAAGCACAAAGTACGCAGATTGCAACAAAATAAAAATATGGAAAGGTATAAGCATGGAAAAGAAAAACAAGCGCAAGCGCAAAATTATATTTTTGGTGTAAATAACAAGATATTAGAAATGAATGTCGGGTTTGGAGGCATGACAAAGTTTTATTGTAAATTTGGCCAGGTTGAATGCTATGACATAGCAAAAGATAGAGTGCAATTTGTAAATAATCTTTTGTTGGAAGGCGTTACTTGTATAAACGCTGATAGCGAACATAAAATCTATAGTTTGATATCAAATAAGTGTATTTATGATGTAGTAGATATTGATCCATACGGAATGCCTAGTAGATATTTTCCTATGGTATTTGGACTTATAAACAACGGCATTTTATTTGTAACATTGCCGATGATTGGCGTGGCTCAAATTAATAAAATAACAATACGGCATCTTGCTGCTTTTTGGGATGTTGAATTAAATGACAGCAATGTTTATATAGAAAAAGTATTTGACCGTATGAAAGATTATGCGTTTATGTACAAGCGAGAAATAGTGTTATTGGATTGTTTGCGAATTGACAGAGTTTTTAGACTTTGTATTAAAGTGCAAAAAAAATCGTGTTGTGACATTGTAGGACTTACTGTTAATAGGCCTGGAGTAATTGCGACCCAGTGCGAGCCAGTGCAAAGGGAAGCGAACGAAAGCGAAACAGCCTAGGCGTGTAACCTGGGCTGCTTCTAAACCATACGCGGTGATAAGACCGCAGAGAGATCTGTAATGAGTGTACAAAAAAAGCGTGGTTCGACTAGCGCGAACAATTCACCTTGGTTCAAGTTTTGGGGATCTGATTTCAAATCTGCAACAGTCGGCTGGACGCTGGCTGAGAAGGGCGGATACATGGAACTGCTCATTGCGTCATGGGAGGCGGATGGTCTTCCAGCCGACACTGAGCGCGTGTTCCTGATTCACGGAGGGATTGACAAGGTCTGGAAATGTCTTGAATCCAAGTTTCCAATAGCCGCCGATGGTCGCCGCAGGAACCCAAGACAGGAGCGAATACGAATTGAAATGATTGAGACAGCAGAGCGCAAGAGTGGTCAAGCCAAGCGAGCAGCAGACCGCAGATGGGATGCTGACAGCAATGCTGACAGCAATGCGGGAGCATATGCGTCCGCATCACAGAATGACATGCGTGAGCAATGCGGAACACATGCCATGCTAGATGCTAGATGCCAGATGCTAGATGCTGAGACGCTAAACACAGAATTAAAACATACGCTCAACGGCTCCGCCGTCGAGCCTGAGTTTGAGAAGAAAAAGTTAGCAAAGAGCATCCCAGCATCCGAGATTGAGCGAGTGTGGGAATGCTTTCCACGCAAGGTAGGCAAGTTGAAGTCGCTAGCGCTAATTCGCAAAGCATGTGATTTGGTGGCCATCGAACACGACTTGCTTGACGCTGGTGACGCGGTCGAGTACATGATCGAAAAAGTGAATCTGTTTGCTGACGATTGTCGAAAGAAAGCAACCGAGCCACAGTACATTGCACACCCACAAACTTGGCTAAACGGTGGACGATACTTAGATCCTGTGGTCACAGAATCGCATTAGATGACAGCCACGGCGTCCTTGGCGTTAATTGGTCTGTAGGTATTACCTAAAGCAAAGAATCGTTTAAATCGCATTTAACAGAATGGAGCATGACATGGATTCACTACTAATCGGACAGAATTGGGAGTTGAAATTGATTGACAATGTTGCCGACTCGATCCGTAGATCTAAGTGGCTTGACGGTGACCAGAAGATTGGCATCCTGCAATTGAGTTACGAGTACTCAGGATTGTTTGCCCAGGTACTAGCGCATCGATTGACCCAGACAGGCGAGCCGATGCCGATTGAGCCAGTTCAAATTCCATACAAACGCGAGTTTGAGGTGGTATTGCATCCTGACAAACTTGACCCCTACCACAAGTTGATTGTTTTAGACTCAGGGTGCCTGACAGGAGGCAACTTCACGCGGATCAGATCGCAACTCTACAACTACGGATACCGACCGCAAGACTTGATCTTTGTTTGCCTGGCTTGCAGTACAGAATCGTTTTTCACGCCCGATCATTGCCCGCTGTACTTCGACGGCCGCGCTTCAATGGTTCACTTCTGGTGGGAGTGCAAGACGACCAAGTTTGATTGATATGTACAGAAACTAAGAAAATGTATACAGGATTGCGATTTGTGCATAAGTGTTGACATTATGTAATGAAAATATGTAACATCTTCTTACATGAGCAGAATCAAAGTGGCACTAAACGAGCATGGATACCGCATTGGTGCAACCCACCAGCGCGCTCGACACTCAGAGCAAACAGTGGATAAAATCAGAATTATGCATGAAACGCATGGATATGGATACCGCAAGATCAGCGCAATGCTTGGAATTGGGCGGTCTACGGTGCAAAAGGTGTGCAAGTACCTCATACGCGGACAGGCGCCGCATGAATATAGGGTGATTGATGGCTAAGAAACCAGTAGGCAGACCATTAGGCAAGTTGCCAATACCGCCGTATAACCTTGAACCGCTCATTGCTTGGCTTGCCGCTGGCAAGACTTTGAGGTCTTATTGTCGGCAAGATGGAGCGCCTTCTTACTCAGCGGTTTATGATTGGATGGATAAAGATGATAATTTTGCACAACGCATCGCGCGCGCGCGCGATAGTGGTGTAGATTCAATTGCCGATGAATGCGTTGAATTGTCAGATATCGAACCAGCCGACCAGGTACAGGCTGCTTGGCGCAGAACGCAGATAGATACGCGGTTGAAACTGCTGGCTAAGTGGTCGCCGAAGAAGTACGGTGATCGCACGGCCGTGGAGCATCAAGGTGGCATCAGCCTGACGGTGGTCACAGGCGTTCCACAACCTGACGCCATCACAGGACGGAAGCCCGATGCCAAGCAGATCACATGACAAGCACACATCTAGCAGTGGATTACTCGCCAAGAGAATGGCAAAGAAACTGTCACCACGCGCTGAAGAGATTCAATGTGTTTGTTCTGCACCGACGAGCAGGGAAGACAGAACTGGCGATCATGGAATTGCTCGACAAAGCGATGAGGTTCGACAAAGGAATGGGCTTATTCTTCTATATCGCGCCATTCTTGAAGCAGGCAAAGGCAATTGCTTGGTCGAGAATAAAGCACAAGTTGCAGCCGATGATTGGGACTGGCGCCGTATCGATCAATGAATCTGAACTAAGTGTGACATTTGGACACAACGGTAGCGTGATTAGGATCTTTGGTGCCGACAATCCTGACGCGATGCGCGGTGTTCGCCTGGACGGCATTGTCATCGACGAAGTTGCACAGATCAAGCCAACGGTGTGGGAAGACATTATCCAGCCAACGCTGTCAGATCGCAATGGCTGGGCAATCTTTACTGGCACACCCAACGGCGTAAACCTGTTTAGCGAGATCTTCTACAAGGCGCAGAAGTTGCCTGACTGGCATGCCGCCATCTACACGGTCTACGACACGGACGCTGTGATCGCATCTGAAGTCGAGCGCTTGCGCCGCGACATGACGGAAACATCGTTCAGCCGTGAGTATCTGTGCGACTTTAACGCCAGCGCGGAAGACCAATTGATTAGCCTAAGTGACGCTAACGCAGCAGCCAACCGTGAGTACGCGGACAAAGACTTTGAGAGCGCGCCCAAGATCGTAGGCGTTGATCCAGCGCGGTTTGGCGATGATCGCAGCGTAATCATCAGGCGCCAAGGGCTAAAGTCGTCAGACATAATGGTGTTTCGTGGGCTAGACAACATGCAACTAGCAGCCAGGGTGGCAATGGTGATGGATCTGTGGGAGCCTGACGCTGTGTTTATCGACGCTGGTGGCGGCGCTGGTGTGCTAGATCGCCTACGACAACTCGATTACGACCCCATCGAAGTCCACTTTGGTGGCAAGGCAAATCTGGAACAACAGTTTGTCAATCGTCGTACTGAGATGTGGTGGAACATGAAAGAGTGGATTGAGAACGGTGGCGCCATTCCAAGCGATCCAATGCTTCGCCAGGAACTATCGACGCCGACATATTGGTTTGACGCGCAGGGCCGCAAGATGCTGGAATCTAAAGACGAGATCAAGAAGCGTTTGCAGGGCGGAGCATCGCCTGACATTGCTGACGCGCTCGCATTGACATTCGCATACCCAGTTGGCAAGCGACTGCCGCTAGAAGTGCGGAACAAACTACGACTAGGCAAGGCAAGTGACTACGACCCATACTCGCGAAACGACTGACGGTACCCATAGAGAAAATACAATGAGCATAATACGCAAGGCAACGATTGATGATTTGGATCAGATAGTCGAGATGGCAAATAGATTCATTGCGTTTGCCCCGCATGGATCACTGATTACGCACACCACGGATGACATTGTCAATACCGTGCGTCTGTTCTTGGAGTCTGGAATTATCTTTGTCATC
>Ga0181346_1001356_pt1 | contig 10764 bp, 13 predicted proteins | sample Su13VDMM15DN_FD_130100 | JGI IMG/M metagenome (GOLD analysis project Ga0181346, IMG submission 130100) | Freshwater viral communities from Lake Michigan, USA - Su13.VD.MM15.D.N | ecosystem: Environmental > Aquatic > Freshwater > Lake | place: USA: Michigan | collected 2013-07-15 | reverse complement strand
GTAAAGTATTATTGAATGAAGCTGACCAGGTATGCGTTTTCCCAAGAAGTAATTTCTCAGCAATAACCAATCTTGTTAAGCGTTATTATGGCTTTGGTCGTGATGATGTAAATTATCTAAAAGAATTAGGGCAAAGAAGCCGATGGGCTGTTATTAAACGGAGTTATCCAACTTGTGTTATTGGCGAACAAGAAATTAAAGTATTATAAATCTTTCCAATTTATGCGTTGTCCTTTCTTTTTTATCTCTATTGCTTTTTCTATTTGCCTTTTCGTCAAATCATCTGCTAGTGGTGACGGCGTTTTATTGCTTACTTTCTTTTTGGGTCTGCAGACTGTTGGTTCTGTCTGTCCCTTATATTTTTTACCGCAAGGAATATATATTCCCATATCTTTCAAGGCATTGAGATTGACCCAGTTTTCTTTAGTCCATCTAATTAATGCACCTTTATTATCCTTAGTAGTTGGTTTTGATAAACCTAATTTTGCTAATTGCATAGAACGATAGGCAGAAGGCTTTTGATTTGCCATTTTTATTATAATATAAGATATTAAAATTTTTTAATTATTCTAACACCAAATCTTTCATTAGTATCTTTAATACTTTTATTTAGTGTCTTCTGGTTCCAGAGTAAGAATTTACTTAACGCACCAGGTGTATAGATATTCGCATAATCTTCTCCCATTCCTCTATGTCTTTTAAGGTATCTGGCTTTGGCTTCATCGTCTTTTGTAATTGTGTAATCATTTGCGCCAGCCTGACCGAAATAGGTTTTCTTTTCTCTTCCAGTTTTTGGATTAATATATTGGATATAGAATTTCTTAGTAGGCTTATCAGATTCATATAAATAAATTTTATTCATTCGAAGAAACCAAGGTTTCCCCGTGCCCCTTCCTTTTTTTGTATATTATATATTACTTAGAAAATATTTGTATAATATCTTGCTCTTCTTTTTCATCTTCTTTTAATGTTATAAATGTAAGACAAGTAACCAGCCAGTCAGGAGATTCATTTTGACCCATCAATAGTTTTGCATATTGATTCACATCTAAATAATGAAATCTACATCTTAAACTAGCGAAACGACCGCATTGATTATAGCCCGTTTTTAATTTTTGAAATCTATAAGTATTATATACAACTTTATAACCATTATTTTGTGCCTGCATATATAATTTATTTAATAGTTTTTCTTTAACATATGGATTGCTAGAATATCCTATTTCTTGCGATGCATCTAGACCGTAAGAATCACTATGTTCTATTGTATTCGTTTTAGGATGATATAAAATTGCAACCCAATGACCATTATTATCATCCATTTCTGTAGGAAATAATAGAATGCATTGATTTGTTTTTCCTATTACATCTAATATAGATGATGCATTAAGTAAATCCTTATATAAAACTATTTTTGCTTTTCCTCGTGTTATATAACTAACATCATTACCTGATAAATCATTAACATATACTGACCGAATAACTTTATCCATCGAAGAAACCAAGGTTTCCCCGTGCCTCTTCCTTTGTTATAAATACTATATTATATTATATTAAGATAAAAAATATATTTCTATTATATAATAGATATATAATTTTATAGAATTTTTTGGCACGGCTGTAATGTCTGTTTCATTGGTTAATGCTTTGCCATTGCAAAATGTATCAAATGGATTTAGTTTTGTCGGCGACTATGATAATATAGTTAATTTTTGCGAAATTGATGTAGCTATAAATGCTGAGGGTGATTATTCTGTTAGTTTTGATTTTTCACCAGATAAAATAGAAACAATAACATCAAATACAGAAACATTTACATATTCCTCAAGTTCTTTTATTACTTATAAATTAATGCCAGAATGTAAATATTTCAAATTATCGTTGGAGGCTACATCGAATATTAGTAATTTGATGGTTCAAACAATATATAAATCTAATTTAACTTATTCTTTATTATCTGGTGGAAGTGGTGGAAATGTAAATATTGTATCACAATCTGCAGACCTTGCTTTAGATAGTAGTTTAACCACTATAAATAATACATTAAATACTAAAGGAACATTTGTTTTATTTGATAATAGTATAATTAGTGCTGGTGATGCTTCTTCTAGTATTACTAATGCAAATAGTTCTAGAGTATTATCAATATTTGGTAACACTTCATCATCTACAACACTTACTGTTCAATTTGCATTATCAACTCCAGTTTCTACTAGCTGGTTTTCATCACAATATAGTATTACTGCTAACGGTAATTGGGGTTTTAGTTTTCCTTGTTCTTTTCAAAGAATGAGAATAATTTCAAGTGATGCAACTACAATATCTGCTTATTGTGTTTTTGCGTGAATATTCCAAAAATAAAATCTAGATATATAATAAAATGCAAAATGGAAAAGTATATAAAATTATTTCAAGTATTAGTGAAAATATATATGTTGGTTCTACTTTTCAACCATTGTGTCAAAGATTATCAAAACACAAAACTGCTTATAAACGATATTTAGAAAATAAAGGTAAATATAATACTAGTTTTGAAGTTATAAAAAATGATCCAAATGTATGTATTATTTTAATAGAAGAATATAATTGTAACACTAAAATGGAATTGCATTCTAGAGAGCGTTATTGGATAGAACAGTATAAAAATATAATTGTTAATAAAAACATACCAACAAGAACGCAAAAAGAATATCATAATGATAATATTGAACGCATCAATGAAATAAAAAATAAAAAATTTACTTGTTCTGAATGTAATGGATGTTATACACATACTAATAGAACACATCATTTTAAAACATTTAAACACTCGAAGAAACCTATTGTCGAAGAAACCTACGGTTTCCCCGTGCCCCTTCCCTGTATTTTAGATTAGTTTTTGTTTTTAAAAAATCTTTTTATATATTAATAAGATAATTTTATAGAAATTTTTTCTAAAAAGCTGTAATAATGGCATATATTGGAAATTTTTCAATAAGTGAAAGAAATGATGGGCTTTATTTGGGTTCAGTATCTATTATTGGAGGTGGTAATACTGGGGCTACTGGTGCTACAGGTTCTAATGGTTCGACTGGTGCAACTGGTGCAACAGGTGACACAGGTTCTGTTGGAATGACTGGTGCTACTGGTTCTATTGGTATGACTGGAGCAACTGGTGACACAGGTTCTGTTGGAATGACTGGTGCTACTGGTGATACAGGTTCGCAAGGCATGACAGGTGCCACTGGTGATACAGGTTCTGTTGGAATGACAGGTGATACGGGCGCGACAGGCGCGACAGGTATGAGTTATACTATTGGAACTGGTCTAAATGTTGATTTATCAAATAATTTATATACAGTTGGAAATCCAAATATTCAACTAACAACAGCAAGCAAATATGTAAATGAAAATGTAAATTCTATACAATCACAAATAGATTCTGCAACTGCCCCAGATGTTATATATATTTCTGCTGGTAGTTATAATGAGAATATAGTAATCAACAATAAAAATAATATTGCCCTTCAAGCCCCTATTGTTGGGGCAAGCACTATTTGTGAAGTAAATAATTTAACAATCAGCGGAACTAGTGAGACTATACGGATTATAAATTTACAAATTCAAGGTGCTACAGTAAATATTGGCGGTGTTGGTGCCTTTATTTTCAATCGACTTGTATTTCAAGGTTCAGTAGAAACACCACAAACAATAAATATTGGGGCTGGTGTTTCTAAATATATGACTTTTGAAAATTGCGAATGGAACCAATACTGTACTATTAATGTATCACCATTTCTTGCCAATGTAATATACTTTATAAATTGTAATTTTGGAGGTGCTACATTAAATCTAAATCAATCTAGTGCAGTTCAAGTAATTATAAATAATTGTGCGGGACATACTGCATTACCAACAAATGCCACTTTAATAGGTATGAATGTTTTAACTACTGGGGTATCACAATTAGATGCGACAACACTAACAGTTAATGAAAATTTAAGTTATACTAGTGCATTTCCTATCGGTATTAAATGTGCTTTTGATGATGCTACCTATTGTAGCGGTATTATATGTCAAAATAAAAATGCTAATGATGGTGCTTCTGCTCACATACTAGTTCAAAATGATTTAGGGACTGATAGTGCTTATTATGGTGATTTTGGCATAATGTCATCTAATTCAATAGTGCAATTCGGGCAATTTGCCACAATGCCAAATTGTGTTTCTCTTACCGCACAATCTAGTAATCTAGTATTTTCGCCTAATGCAGGTGGGCAAGGTAACGCAGGAGAAGTAAGCAATATATTCTTCACATATGCCAATGGAACCAAAGCACATTATATAAGCGATGAAGGAAGATTAATTATAGGTGCTAATAATCCTAGTTATTCTGGTGATACTTATGGTGGTGATGATGGTGGTGTTAATCAGGTTTTGACTTCCGATGGCGTAAATGGCTTAATTTGGAGCCCCGCTGGTGGCTTTAACTCTTATTGGAATGTATTATATATTAATGATAATCAAGCATCAGTACAATCAAATTTATCAACAATAACACTATTTCAAAAACTAGACCAATTTAATATATTACCTGATAAAAGAATGCTTTTCAAATGTATATTTAATTTTTCAATAAGTTCCAATAATACAAATATAACTTTTGCATTGATAAGAATTCAAGGAGAAACGGAAACCACATTACAAGACTTCACACAATCACTTTCACGGAACGGGCACCATTCATTCCCTATAAATTTTGACTGGCAAATGACATCAGAATATGATTTATCATTTAAAATAACTGCGACAATGAGTGTTGGAACTATAAGTGTTGATACTAACGATTATTATTCTGTTATTGTAGATCAATTGCAAAATGCACCGCCACCATAATTTCAGGATTTAAGAAAAATAAAATCTTATTCTAGAGTAATAATGTATCTAGTATTATACCTTTTAGATTTATTTGAATTATTGAAATGAATACCGATGATACAAGGGGGTTCGGGGGGTTGAAACCCCCGCAAATGAATACAGTTATATGCAAAACAAAATTATACAATCATAATCAACCTAGTTACTACAAGCGTGATTTTTGCTGTTGTAAGTCTTGCGAAAAAATGACTATAGATGAAAATATGCATAAATTCGAACAAATTAGTAATAATACATATAAATGTAAGATTTGTAATGAAGAAATATTTGATTTCAATTTACTAACACATATAAATAGTATGAAGCATCTAATACTTGAAGCACTTTAATTAAAATAAAATCTTACTTTAGAGTAATAATAAACTTAAAATGCCTTGGGGTTACCATTTCTCAGTAGATGCTAAAGGATGTAATGAAAATGTAACAGACCCAAATTTAATTAAAATATTTGGTGAGGTATTAATTAAAGCCGTGAAGATGGAAAAGCACGGCGAATGCCAATTAGAATACTTTGGAAAAGACCATTTAAAGGGATGGACATATTCCCAACTTATAACAACTAGCAACTGTTGTATTCATTTTTGCGATAATGGCGAAATGTATTTTGATTTATTCAGTTGCAAGGAAATAGATATAGATATCGTTAAAAGTCTTATAATTGATTTCTTTAGACCAACAACTATAGAGACTAGATTCTTTGAACGTGGCTAATTTACTGATTTTTATTTCTTTTTTTATTTTAATAATAAACTTATATGGATATACAAAGTATAGAATTAGTTCTAGCATTTTTTCCAGACCCCCTAGAGAATAAAGAATATATAGAAGGGATATTGGATGAACATTTATCAAGTCAAACTATTAAACAAATACAATATTATGCAGGAAAAAACCAAGATAGAATTTTATATATTTTTAACGAAGATTATAAGGGAAAAATAATTAGTAAAAATTATTCAAAAGGAATTACAATAAATTATATCAACAAATTATAATAAATAACATATTAATGGATTCTATAGCCATAGCGGGAATCGTATCAGGCATAACAGGCATACTGATAGCAGTTTATACTCATGTCAAACATAGCGAATGCTGTGGATTTAAATTAGACACATATTCACCAAACGAACTACAACCTCAACCTCAACCAGCACAAATAATAGTAAATACTCCAACACACACCCCACATAATACTCCAGAAATAAAACATTCAAATCAAACTAATGTTTAATACTACCTTCTACTATATCTCTAATTTTCTTTTGAGTTTTTTCTGTTAATTTCAAGTAATCTATTAAAATAGAATGTCTAGTAATAGTATATTTCTCTTTATTTTCCAAGATAATATTAAAAATTCTATTTTTCTGTTCTTTATCCAAATTTAAAATGCTTGATGAAATAATATTATTCATTCTTGTATATATTATTTGGTTTTTTTTTAAAATTAATTTAAACGAAATAATATATATCTATATTATAGAAATAAAATATGGAACCTCAAGCAACTGCACAACGCGAATATAAAACGCCTATTTATACTAGAAATGCTAATAAAGCATATCGTGAAAGACAAAAGGAAAAAGATTTAGACGCATTTAATCAAAGAAACTGCAACTATATGAATAAAAGACTTGAAAAAATCAAGCAAGAAGGAAAATATGAAGAGTTTAAACAAGATAAGAAGGAATATATGAAAATATATAGACAAAAAGCCAAGCAACAACAACAAAGCACATTAATAGTAGATGAAATAGAAATAATTAATTAATTAATTAATTTAAATATATATTATATTTATTTATTTTTCTCGATAATGTAACTATCTGATTTATTAAATTGATACTCATTTTTCATTTTTTCAAAAACGTTTTTTTAAATAAATTAATTAATTTAAATTAAATATATAAAATAATTTTCGATTTAAAGAATAATAATATATCTAAATTACAAAATCAAATAAAATAAAAACTTACTAATCTTTAAAATGGCAACCTTTAATTCTATTCTAAATTCTCAGGATTTTCAAAATCCAGAACGCAAATCAAAACTACAATCTCTCCAAGAGAAAGCAAAGACTGCTACAGGACTAAAATCAAAAGTTCTAGCAAAACAAATTGCAAAACTCCAAGCAGAAGCAATTCCCCAAGGTAGTGTTTCTAAGAAATATACAATTACTAAACGAACACCACAAGAACAATTTAACAGAACTATTGAAAATCTTCAGAAAAAAAGAATAAAATTATATGATGAAGATACCAAGACCAAATTTTTAGAAAATCCAATTACATTTGAAGAAAAGATTAAACGAAATAAAAGAAATATTAAGAAAGTTAATAAAGACATTATTAAATATAATAAACAGGTTAATAAAGAAATACTAAAAGAATTCAAGCAAAAAATTACTTCAACCAAGCAAGGACAAAGTTTTATTATTCCACTTTCTAGAGAGAATAATTTACAAGATTTATATACTGCTATTGAATCATTTACCAGATACATAACTAGAGATGAACAAGTTATTGTTGCTGTTCATACATCTGAAAATCCAGATGCTATACCAACTTATTATGTCTTTAATGATAAAAATCGTGATAGATTAAAAAATATTATTGAAGAAGGATTAACAACCTATGTTGGAACTGGTAATGCTGTTGGTTCAGATGTAGAAATTATTGAAGCAATTAAAATTGCTAAATATATATCTGTTAGAATTGATACTGTTGGACGAAAGAAAAAAGATGGAAGTAAAAAAACTAAACCAAGAGGAGGATTTTTTCCTTATTATCATAATACAAAGTTTGATTTTAAAAAATACCAAATATTTAAAAATGAATCTGAAGCTAATTATGATGATAATTGTTTAATATATGCTTTAGAAATGGGTGGTATGGAAGAATCAAAAATTAATCATTTTAGATTATTGTGTAAAAATAGAGAAATTCCTCAATGTAAATTTGATGAATTATGTGATATAACAAATATTCAAATCAATTTAAAATATGATATAGAAAAATCCTGCAAACAATACGGAAATAGTCAAGAACAATATAATATTGGACTTTTAGAACATCATTATTTTATTAATGAAGATATTAATATTAGTTCATATTGTATTAATAACTATAATGAAGTAAAAAATATTAAAGATTGTAATTTAATTATTAAAAAAAAAACAGGTGGATATTATGAAAAGAAAAAAGACTATAAAATAAATAATTTTATCTTATTCAAAACACTTATAGAACAATCAAATATTTTACTAACCCCTATAACTTTTTCTAATGGTTTAATGAAAACACAATATCATAATAAAAATGATACAATAACATCATTAGACTTTGATAGTGAAATATGTTGTAAAAAAGTAAAACTATCAGAAAAACAGGAAAGAATAGAATATCCTGATAAAATATTTTTTGATATTGAAACAGACCCTACTGGGGATACTCATATTCCATTTTTAGTTAGAACAAAACAAATAATTAATGGACAAGTTATTAAGAAGAAATATTTTGGTTATGGTGATAAATGTATTTTATTATTTCTAAGAAATATAAGAAATAATAGTATTCTTATTGCACATAATGCTGGTGGATATGATAGCACATTTATAGTTAAATTTCTTGTAGATTATAATGAAGTTTGTCGTGCTAATGATGTTCTAATCTGTAGTGGTGTATTTAAAAACTTTTATTTAAATCGTGATGTTCATCTTAAAATTAAAGATTCATTGAAACTAATCAACATGCGACTTGAAGAATTCCCAGAGTGCTTTTTTCCAAATGAAAAGAATAACTTTAAAAAGGAAGTTATGCCTTATAATTTATATACAAAAAACAATATTGAAAAAATTTATTGTCCTATACAAGAAGGTATAGAAATATTAAAACAAGCTGGTAAAGAACAAATAGATATTAATCAATTTCTAGATAATATTGATAAATGGAATATTAAAAAGAATGACACATTTGATATTATAACATATGCTGATATATATTGTGAGCGTGATGTAGATATTTTAGAACGCGGATATGAAATTTTCCGTGGATGGATGATACAATTAACTGGATTTGATGTTGATAATATTATTTCCCTTGCATCATTAAGTGATAAAAATTTAATACAACAAGGATGTTATGAAGGATGTTATAGTTTATCTGGGGTGCCTCAATCTTTTATTATGAAGTGTGTTGTTGGTGGAAGATGTATGACACGACAAAATAAACGCTATAAATGTAAAGAAGTTATGCAGGCACTAGATGCTAAAAGTCTTTACCCTTCGGCAATGAATCGGATGGGGTTTTTAAAAGGAATACCAAAAATTATTAAACAAGATGAACTAAACTATAACTCATTACGACAATATGATGGATTTTTTGTTGAAGTTATAGCAACTGGAATTAGTAGAAAACGCGATTTTCCTTTATTATCTTATATTGACTCAAATGGTATTAGAAATTTTAGCAATGATATTATTGGAAAAACTTTTTATTTGGATAAAACAATGTTTGAAGATGCTCAGGAATATCAAGGTATTACATTCGATATTAAACGAGGTTATTACTTCAATGATGGTTTCAATTATAGAATTAAAGAAGTAATTCGTGAAATGTATAACGCACGTGTGGAAAAAAAGCGTAAGACTAAAGAATTTCCAGAAGGTAACCCAATCGAAAGAGCATATAAGGAATTATTGAATTGTGCATATGGAAAAACAATTTTAAAAGCTAGTGAATATTCATTTAAATATATTGATGGACATGATAAATTTAATAACTTTCTTAGATACAATTATAATTTCATTCAAGAATATAATTTAATATCCGATACAAAATATAAAGTTAAAGTTATTAAAGCAATTGATGACCATTTTAATAGACCACATATAGGTGTTAGTATTCTTTCAATGTCTAAACGCATCATGAATGAAGTAATGTGTTTAGCAGAAGATAATGGAGTAGTAATTGCCTACCAGGATACGGATAGCGCCAGTATAAGAGATGCAGACATTCCCAAATTAACAGAATTATTTTTTAACAAGTATGGACGCGTGCTTGTTGGTGAAGATATGGGTAATTTTGGGAATGATTTAAAATTTAATTATCAAGATGAAAATGGAAATACAAAAAAGGCAAAAAATGTCAAATCAATTGAAAGCCAATTTTTAGGTAAGAAATGCTATCATCATAGACTACAAGGTCAAGATGCTAATGGTAATAATGTTTATGGAGATTATATAAGATTAAAAGGTATTAGCGGAGATAGTATTAGTCATTTATGTAATAAAAATAATGTAACTGTAAATGATTTATATAATGATTTTATTAATAACAAAACAAAAACATTTGATTTACTTTGTAAAGATGAAAATGGTGTTGCTTTAAAGGTCGCTTTTCAAAAGAATAAAAATAAAACTATCTCTAGCAAAACTAAATTTGAACGCGAAATAAATTTTAATCGGGTGGAACGTGTTGAGTATCATGAGTTTGAAAGATTTTAAAAGAACGAACGAAAAACCATACCCGAACTTTTGGACGGGTGGGGGTATGGTTTTTTTTATTAATATGTTTTAACGCGAAATCGGGAAATTATTTTTTTTAATATTTTAGAATTTTTTGGACGCGACCTCGCGTTACATTTTTTCTTTTTTGCAATTTTTTATTTTTTATAATTTTTTGGAATTTTCATTTTTTCGAATTTTCATTTTTTTAAATTTTTGCAAATTTTTAGAAAATCAAAAAATTTTTTACGATTCAGCGGAAATTTTTAAGATTCGGCGGAAATTTTAATTGTAATTTAGTTTTCCCAAAAAACCACCTTTTTATTAAACACACTCTTTATTTT
>Ga0181346_1001353_pt1 | contig 10768 bp, 18 predicted proteins | sample Su13VDMM15DN_FD_130100 | JGI IMG/M metagenome (GOLD analysis project Ga0181346, IMG submission 130100) | Freshwater viral communities from Lake Michigan, USA - Su13.VD.MM15.D.N | ecosystem: Environmental > Aquatic > Freshwater > Lake | place: USA: Michigan | collected 2013-07-15 | reverse complement strand
GAGAGAATCTCTTCATTGGGTCAAGACTTTTTAGAACGGTCAGGTATGCCCCGTTACAAGGCACGCAAAACAGCCAACACAGTAGTTGGTGGACCTGCCAGTAACTTGCCCGGCGGTTTTGGTTTGGCAGACATTGCCATGTTGAACCCCGCCGGCGCAATGGCCGTGTCGCCTATGTATGCCGCAGAAACAGGACACTACATTGGAAAAGGCGAGCCAGTTGGCGCTGGTATGAGCGCTTTGGGCATGTTGCCCATGGCCGGACCAATTCGTAAAGCATACAAAGGCTTTAACCAATAATGCAACCTATCATTCCACTCCAAAAGGGCGGTAACCTGTCCGCGTTGTCGTACGCTGAAGACGAGACGACAAAAGAAGTAGACACGGACAAAGAGATCCAAGATCTGGCCGAGGCGCTTGACATCGACATTGACGATGTAGAGTCAGAGGTTATTGAGTTGGAAGACGGCTCTGTTGTGGTGAACATGACGGAGGTTGAAAAGCCGTCACAGAATCCAGAGTTCTACGCCAACTTGGCCGAAGAGATGGAAGAGGGTATCTTGGACGGTTTAGCGTCCGAGTACCTTGACCTGATTGAAGTGGACCGTGAGTCGCGCAAACAGCGTGACAAGCAGTATGAAGAGGGTATTCGCCGCACAGGTTTGGGCAACGACGCCCCCGGTGGCGCAACGTTCGACGGCGCGTCCAAGGTGGTTCACCCCATCATGGCAGAGGCCTGCGTAGACTTTGCGGCAAACGCCTGCAAAGAGTTGTTGCCGGCAGACGGCTTGGTGCGCACGTACATCAAGGGCAAGGCTGACCAAACTCGCTTGGACACAGCACAGCGTAAAGCCAACTTCCTGAACTGGCAATTGACAGAGCAGGTTGAAGAGTACCGCGACGAGATGGAGCAGTTGTTTACACAGCTTCCCCTTGGTGGCTCACAATATCTCAAATGGAGATGGGACAAGGACCTGAACCGCCCAGTGCCAGAGTGGGTTCCAATTGACAACGTGCTGTTGCCTTTTGCGTCTACAAATTTTTACTCAGCCGCGCGTGTTACAGAACAGCAAGACATCACCGAAGATATGTTCAAGCAACGTATCGAAGTTGGTGAGTACCGCGACATTGAGTTGTACACCTCTGACCTGTTGCCTGAGAACCAGACACAGTCTAAAAAGGCCAACGACAAAATTGAAGGTCTAACAGAGCCAACGAAGAACGTAGACGGTTTGCGCCGCGTGTACGAAATTACCGCGTTCTTGCGTTTGGAAGACGACCCGCTGACAAAAGGTGCACGTGCGCCGTATGTTATGACGGTGGACGAGATTTCAAGCAAGGTGGTTGCACTGTACCGTAACTGGCAGTCAGGCGACACACGCATGCGCAAGCTCGACTGGATGGTCGAGTACAAGTTTATTCCATGGCGCGGCGCTTATGCGATTGGTATGCCACACCTGATCGGTGGCCTCTCAGCGGCACTGACTGGTTCATTGCGCGCGTTGATGGACTCAGCGCACGTGAACAACAGCCAGACCATGTTGAAGCTCAAAGGCGGACGCATTGGTGGACAGACAGACCGCATTGAGCCAACTCAGGTCGTAGAAATCGAGGGTTCACCCGGCGTGGACGACGTGCGTAAGTTGGCCATGCCACTGCCGTTCAACCCGCCGTCTTCTGTGCTGTACAACCTGTTAGGTTGGTTGACTGACGCGGCTAAAGGTGTTGTGAAGACCAGCGAAGGCCGTATTGCCGATGCGGGTAGCAACACACCTGTTGGCACAACACAGGCGCTCATCGAGCAGGGTTCTAAAGTATTCTCAAGCATTCACGCACGACTGCACCGCAGTCAGGCTAAGAGCTTGCAGGTCTTGTCACGTATCAACCACTGGTACTTGGAAGACATGGACAACCAGTCCGGTGCCGAGATTGCGGTTGAGGACTTTGAAGACAACTCAGACGTCAGCCCGATCTCTGACCCTAACATCTTCAGCGAAACACAGCGCTTGACTCAGGCTCAACTGGTAATGCAGTTGGCAGACAAGGCGCCTCAGTTGTACAACGTGCGGGAAGCGCACATGCGCGTGATGAAGCTGATGAAAGTGCCTGACATTGAGAAGGTCATGCCTAACCCGCAGGGTTCGGTTGAGAGCAACCCTGCGCTAGAGAACGTTCAGATGACAATGGGCCACGCGGCCGCCGCGTTCCCAGACCAGAGCCACATCGACCACCTGAAGGTGCACTTGGCGTACATGATGGACCCCGCGTACGGCGGCAACCCATTGATTGGCCCTGCTGTGACGCCTTTGATGTTGGAGCACATCAAGCAACACTTGACACTGCACTACCTGCAATCAATGCGCAACTACGTGTCTCACGCCGCGGGTGGCAAAGACTCGTTCAAGTTGAACGAAGAGCGCAAGCTGGACCTAGCCGCCCAAGAAGCGCTGGCAATGGCCGCGCAGTTGGTCAACCAAGACGCGCAGAAGACGTTCGAGGGCATCACGCCAATTATTCAGCAGTTGGTGCAACAGATGCAACAGGCCAAGCAGTCTCAGATGCAGATGGCCGCCATGGCGGACCCAACGTCTCAGGCTTTGGTGCAGACTCAGATGGCCGAAACAAAGCGCAAAACGGAAGAGGCGCAGGCCAGATTCCAGTTGGAGCGCGAAAAGATGCAGGCCGAGATGGCAGACAAGGTTCGCGACATGCAGGCCAAGGTTGCAGAGATTCAGGCCAAGTTGGGACTACAGCAACAGTTGGCCGATCAGGACAACTCGGCCAAGGTGGCAATTGCCGACATCAACAACGCCTCACGAGAGCGCGTTGCAATGATCAACTCAGACCAAGCGTTGAGCGCACAACAAATCAAACAACAGCATTCACAAGAGATGACTGCGTTGGAAGCAGAAAGCCAAGCGTACGCGGACATGCGTAAGCACGGGTTAGACCAAGCGCAAGCAGAAGAGCAACGTGCACACGATGCGGCGATGCAGGCGCAACAACAGTTGGCCCAAGCGGTCCAACAAGCACAACAACCAACAGGAGCACAGTAATGGCAACAGGCAATCAAGACATGGGTTTTCGCAAGAACTACAAGATCACCGGCAAGCCCGGTTATGCAGGCGGCCCCGGCTCGCCAGTAGAAAAAGGTCCCTCTGGTTCAAAAATGGCGCCACCCGCACCCTTGTACCAAGTACCGCCCGTAAATAGTCGCGGTCTTAAAAAATAAGTTAGGGCGTAAGTACACACTTTTGTGTGTACTTAGTTATAAGGAGGGTTTTTGATGAAAGACCCGTTATATGAATCGATCTTCAGGATCAAAGAAGCTGTTGAGTTTTTGCAAGACGGCGTTTTGAGCGGAGTCGATAGCTGGGATAAATACAACCAGCTTGTGGGGAGAGGCCAAGGTCTGAAAGAGGCTTTGGAAATTATCAACAGTGTCCTGCGAGAGGACGAGGAATCTGACAATGACAGAGAGTAAGTACCAAGTAGATGGTCGGAGTGAAGCCGACTGTTTTCCGGCAGTTGATCCGGGAATCAAGCTTAAAGGCAACCGAATCGTAGTTCAACTGCGAAAAGCCAAAGACGTTTCAAAAGGCGGCATCATTCTAGTGAGTGATACAAAGGCCACCGAAAAATGGAACGAGGTGATTGCAAAGGTGGTGGCAGTAGGCCCCTTGGCATACAGAGATCTTAGCACCCTTGAAACGTGGCCAGAAGGCGCGTGGGTAGAGGTTGGAGATCTTGTTCGTGTGATCAAGTACGGCGGTGACCGCTGGGCAGTCCCACACGGCGACGGTGAGGTTGTGTTTATCATTTTGCAAGACCGCGAGGTTATTTGTGCAATTGATAATTTTGAAACCGCGAGGACCATGTTCCCCGCATTTGTTGAGTAAAGGATTTCGTTATGAAATCAGTGCAAAAAGCAGAAATGCAAGCTGGCGAAGACATCGCCATTAAAGAACGGGACGATGGCAGTGCGTTAGCCGCCATGGACGACCACGTTGACCCTTTTGAGGGCACAGAAGATAACACATCGGCGTCAGATGACGACGGTGATGGTGACACAGAAAACTTTGCCGAAGGCGGCAATGTTGAGGGTGACACCGAAGAAGACAGAGAGGCCCTTCGAGCCGCGCGTCGTGAAGAGCGACGCCTGAAGAAGGACCTGACGAAGCAACGCGAGGTAAGCGCAAAGCATAAGATCAGTTCGCTGGAACGCCGCAACGAGACCCTTGAGCGCCGGTTGGCCCAAGTGGAAAACGCCGCAGTAGGATTCCAGTTTGCACAGATCGACCGCTTGTTGGAAGACGAGTCCACGCGCGTTGAGTACGCGAAGATGAAGGCAACGCAGGCCGCGCAGGCGGGCAACGTGGCCGAGCAAATGGAATACATGGAGCAGTTCCACAACGCCAAGACAAAGTTGGCGCAGGTGCAAATGCTTAAACAGCGTCAGTTGGAAGAGGCTAAACAGCCCCGTAACAACGTGCCGAGCCCCGCGACTGAGGTGGTTCAGCAAAACGCTACAGACTGGTTACATTCAAACCGCTGGTATGACCCCAGTGGTAAAGATACAGACAGCCGCATTGCCAAGGTAGTTGACAATGCACTGGCAAGCGAAGGTTGGGATCCAGCAGACCCAGAGTACTGGGAAGAGTTGGACAATCGATTGAAAGAACGTTTACCCCATCGGTACACGGGCAAAACAGGCGGTGGTGATCGTAACCGCCGTAGCGGAACCTCAAGTGGTCGCACAGACGTGAGTGGTAGTGCTGTAAAGAACACCTTCACACTGAGCAGAGACCGCGTGCAGGCGCTTAAAGACGCAGGAATGTGGGATGACCCATCCAAGCGTGCTAAAGCAATCCGAAGCTACGCTGATTTTGACCGTAAGAACCGAGTAACGAAATAAGGGGTAAGACATGGCTAACAATCGAATTACACGAGATTTAGACGACCGCCTGCAAGGGCGTGTTGATGAACTGAAGGCGCGGAGCGAAATCTCCTCGCCTGATGAAGCAGTGAAGCGTGAAAGGCTGGAGGCTTTTCGGGACAAATGGTCCAACAACGCACTGCCGGACGTACCGGGTGGTTTACTGCCGGGTATGCACCTCTGCTGGCTGTCAACGACAAACCAGTATGATTCAATCGACAAACGCATCGCGTTGGGTTATGAGCCAGTGAAAGCCGCCGAATTAGGAAAAGGCTTTGAACACTTAGGCAAGATGAGCTCGGGCAAGTTTGAAGGTTGTATATCTTGTAATGAGATGATCTTATTCAAGTTACCAGAAGACATTTATCAGGAAGTGGCAAAAATGCTTCACCACGATGATCCTTTGGAACACCAGCGCAACATTACGTCGCAGGTTCGTTCACAGGCTGAAGGTGGTAAAGGTGGACGCTCCATTCTGGAAGGTGGCCTCTTGGAAATGGAAAAAGATGCACATAGATCCGCACATAACTTGCGGTTTAGTTAAACAACTTTAAGGAACCAATAAATGAGTGCAACTTACACTCCCTTTGGCCTGAAGCCCGTATATCATCCTAGCGGCATTATCCGTTCATTAAACTACACCGGCGTCTATGACGCGGCGGCAGTTTTTTACAGCGGCACTCCTGTCTCTTTTGATGAAGCTACGACTGCAGGCACATCTACTCTTATCGTCGCTACAGCGGCACCTACAGCAGGTCAGCGTTTAGCTGGTGTGTTCGGCGGTGTTGAGTATACAGACGCTTCCGGCCGCCGCACAGTCAGCAAATGGTTTGGTCCCGCTTTGGGCACCGCCTCTGACGTCGTGATGTGGATTTTCATGGACCCCGAAATTGTGTATGAGATTCAAGCTAACGCCGCAGTCGCAAACACAAAAGTCGGTCAAGAATTCAACTTCTTGACACCATCCGCTGGTCAAATTATCGGCAATGGTGGTTTGGGTACCTCAACCGCTGGGTTGAATCCCGCTGACGTCGCAGTTGGCACACAAGCACAGATGCAAGTCGTTGGCCTCGGCCGCGAAATCAACAATGCTTGGGGTGACGCCGCAACGATTGTGCAAGTCAAGCTCGCTAACGACGCGTTCGTTGCCGCTAACGTAGAATAACTAAAGAAAGGAAGTAGCACATGGCAACCCCAATGCGCAGTACGGACTTTAGAGCGGTAGTCGAACCTATCCTCAATGAAGTCTTTGATGGTGTATACCAACAACGTGATGACGAGTGGAAGGGTTTTGTAACCCAGATCACCGGCATTCCCCGCAACTATCACGAAGAAGTGATGCTGTTCGGTATGAACACAGCCCCTGAGATGCCTGACGGTACCCCCGTTTCGTATGACCAAGGCGGTACATTGTTCATTACCCGTTTCATCTATCGTATCTATGGTTTGGCATACGCCATGACCAAAGTATTGATGGAAGACGGCGATCACATTCGTATCGGCTCGACTTTCTCGAAGCACTTGGCTCAGTCCATGATCGAGACAAAAGAGACTTTGTGTGCAAACTTGTTGAACTTTGCGTTCACTGCCGGCTATGTCGGTGGCGACGGTAAAACATTGATCGCAAATGACCACCCAATCTCCCAAGGTCGTTCTTTCAGCAACCAATTGTCTACAGCCGCTTCACTTTCACAGACATCTGTGGAACAGTTGCTGATCCAAATCCGCTCTGCGGTGGACAACAACGGTAAGCGTATTCGCCTGAAGGCGGAGCAACTCGTGGTACCTCCTGCTTTGGAATTCCAAGCAGAAGTTATCTTGAAGTCTGTCCTCCGTTCTGGTGGCGCTGACAACGATCTGAACCCTATCAAGTCTACTGGCATGTTGCCAAACGGCGCCCACGTGGTGACTCGTTTGTCCTCAAGCAAGGCTTGGTTCATTCAGACCGACGCTGAAAACGGTTTGATGTTGGTCATGCGTCGTCCTTTGGAGCGTAGCTCTGAAGGTGACTTCGAGACTGACAGCATGCGTTACAAGGCCTCTGAGCGTTATGCTACAGGTTGGCACGATCCCCGTAATATGTACGGCACGATCGGTTTGTAATCGCAGACCTAGCCGGGAGTAAAGACCCCGGCACCCTAAACGCCCTACCTGCAAAGGTAGGGCGTTTTTGTTTGTGGATATGGGTAATTCTATGTAAGAGCTATAATCAGCATCGACCCGTAAAGCTCACGGGCGGACGCCATAGAGACGATGCTGTAATCTTTCTATGGAAAGTACATAAAAATGTCAGTAACTTTTAACACCCCTATCCGCGTTTTTAAGCGCAACAACCCCACAAACGACGGCACAATTGCCCCTGATAACACAGGCGCGGCAGAGATTACTCAACAGCAATTTATTGCCCCTATCACGGCAAACCGCAGTGCTGGTGTGGTGGATACGTTTAAACTGGGTACGACCACAGCTACGCCTTTGGTAATTCCCGCCGGCGCCATCATCCATTACATATACTTCTACCAGACTTCTGCGCCTTCTGCGTTGACTGGTGGTGTTATCACTGCGTCCATTAACGGCGTTGATATTGCTTCAGTTACGCCCACAACCGCCGGCGGACGCATCAACATGGCTTTCGTTAACTCCGCCCAAGTAGCCGCTTTGACGGCTAACGTAGGTACAAGTGATGTGACTGTCGTTTTCACGGCAACAGCCATCACAGGCATTACAGGCACTTTGGCCGGTACATTTGATGTGCGATACACATCACGTAACCCTGACGGTTCTATCATCGCCCAAGGCGCTGGCTACACTAACAACTAAGGACTGACATGCGTCAAGTAACAGTTGGAGCGGACGTTCTAGTCCCGATCGACCAGTACATTGCGCCTGTCAACGTTACTTACGTTGCCACCGGTTCTGGTACTGTTGAGATCTCTTACACCGATCCATTCCCACTGAATGCGCAAGGGTACCCTGTACCCACGCCTCCAGTGATGACTTGGATTGCGGCGCCAGCCAGTCCTATCGTGAACCAACCCTTCCGGGCTATTCGCGTTACTGGTGGCACTGCCCCTACACTCACAGTTATTCAAGCTGGAATTCGATAATGGGTAACGCCTACTACGGCGGTATCTATTGTGACACGCGCGGGCAGTCTGTACTGTCCGTCGCGGTCTGCGATCGTTGTAATCGCAAAATGTCGTACACGCTTCTCAAACCAGATCCAAACTATCCCGGTCTCATGGTATGCCCTGACGACTTGGATCAGTTCGATCCATGGCGCCTTGCCGCCATTCAAACCGAGAACATTACCCTCAGGCACCCAAGGCCTGACATTTCCGTTGCCATTCAGGGCAAAGGCGGACTTATTACTAACGCCCCCAACGTGGCTAATATCAACCAAGGCCCCAACATGCTTGGTGACGGTTTGGGTAATTCATTGACCCCCGCGACATACGCTAACACGTCTAGCACACCCACACCCGGCGACATTAAGGTATAATAAAAATGGCTGACATAAGCATACTCCAACTACCGCCAGCAACGTATCTGAACGTAAACGACGTTACTGTTATTGTTCAAGACGGTGTTACAAAGAAAGCCGCTATTGCGCTGTTTCAAGGTAGTACCACTTACACCGTAGCCACACTGCCTAACGCAACCACCGCTGGGCTTGGTGCTAGGGCTTTTGTCACTAACGCGTTGTCCCCTACATTTGGGTCAACTGTTGTTGGTGGTGGTGCAGTAGCCACGCCGGTGTATTCTGACGGCACAAACTGGAAGGTTGGATAATGGACTCGCAAGATTTATTCAACGCGGCTATTACGCTGTCTGGTGCATTCGGGGGTTGGATTTTGAAAACAATCTGGGACGCCATCAAAGATCTCAAATTTGAGATAAAAGAATTAAACCGCGAAGTTAACCAAGACTTTGTGCGACGTGAAGACTTTAAAGACTCCATTGGTGAAATTAAAGACATGTTGAATAAGATTTTTGACAAGTTAGACAACAAGGCGGACAAGTGAAATGGATAGTTTTAGCACTAATCATTGTTTGTCTATTAGTTGGTGCTGAAGCTAAAGTTGGTTGCCACGTAAGAGAGTTTTACGGAATAGCGTACACCATACACAACCCGTCAGAACGGCATCAACAAATGTCAATGTGGCTGACAAACAATGTGAAGTTTTGCAGAAGCCAAGACTTGGTGGTTATTTGGAACAACCTGTCTGAGTGGGCGGGGGCGTCGGATTCAGCAGAACTCAGGGGTAAAGTAGTTCACGGGTACAAAGAGGCTCTTGAGCGAGAGAAAAAATGATCCAGCTACACAAATGGTACCCGTTTGTGTTTCCCAAAGAGTACGACGTCAGGGCAATTGCCGCTGAAGCCCGTGCACAACGGCTGGAGTTTGAGTATAAGCAGGCTGTAAAAGCCGAAAAGTTGAACGAGGCTGTTGAGGCGTATGCCCTTGAGTTGTACAACAAACGCGCACACCAAACAACTGTTGAATTAGAGATATTTTCTAACCAAAGACATTTTGACAAATACGTATGACAAAGAGACCAGTACGCAAACCCCAAGTGGAGACAAAGGAAAAGCTGACTCTGTGGGTCACGCTCATGGTAAGCACGACCCTGTGCATTTCGGTATTGGCCATGGTAACCAGCTTTATGCTCGGTCTGTGGGCAAGGGAAGTGGACAACGCAGAAATTTTCAAAATGATTTCACCCGCGTTTTCTACTCTGATCGGCGGCATGATTGGGTTCCTGTCTGGTATCAAGTTGATGCAGAACGAAGACAAAAAACCGAGTTGTAAGGAGTAAGCATGTTAGATATTTTAAGCGGTGGCCTACTAGGCTCCATCTTCGGCGGTATCTTCCGCATGGCCCCTGAGGTGCTCAAGTTCTTTGACAAGAAAAACGAGCGCCAGCATGAACTTTTAATGTTCTCTCGCCAGTGCGATTTAGAGCAACTAAGAGGCGCACAGAAACTCGCAGAAATTGGCGCAGTTAGAGAGGCCGCGGTGGACGTGGGTGTCATGGACGCCTTTAACAGCGCCATTCAACAGCAGGCGGACATGGTCAAAGCCGCTGGTGGGTGGGCCGCATCTTTATCCGCATCTGTACGCCCTGTGGTGACCTACTGGGTCTTGTTTATCTGGTCATTTATTCACGTCTGGTTTGCATGGAACGCGTGGCTTGCTGGCGCTCTTCCTATCGAAGTCTTTAAGACAATGATGACACCAGACTTCTCAGCTTTGCTGGCCGGGACAATTAACTTCTGGTTCCTCGACCGCACACTAGCCAAGCGTGGATTATGAACCTAGACCTTGCGGCGGCATTCTGCCGTCAGTTTGAAGGCTACCGCGCTAAACCCTACCTGTGCCCTGCCAACGTGGCCACCATAGGGTATGGGTCCACCTACTACGCAGACGGGCGCAAGGTGACCCTAGAAGACGCCCCTATGGACGAGCCAACGGCTAGGGCGCTCTTGATGACAGAGTTACACCACAACTACCTGCCCGGGGTGTTGCGTAACTGCCCCATTTTGGCGGCAGATGAGCGCAGGTGTAACGCCATCGTGGACTTCTGCTACAACCTTGGAATAGGCAGATTACAGACCTCTACCCTCAAGCGCAAGATCAACGCGCAAGACTGGGAGGGTGCCAAGGAGCAGTTAATGCTCTGGACCAAGGGTGGAGGCAAGGTTTTGCCCGGTTTGGTTAAAAGACGAGTGGCCGAATGCGCTTTACTTTAAGGGCATAACGGCCCTTTTTTATGGGTAATTATCTATAGGAGCGCAGGACTATGGCACGAGAACACGACAAATCCCTTT
>Ga0181346_1001352_pt1 | contig 10778 bp, 8 predicted proteins | sample Su13VDMM15DN_FD_130100 | JGI IMG/M metagenome (GOLD analysis project Ga0181346, IMG submission 130100) | Freshwater viral communities from Lake Michigan, USA - Su13.VD.MM15.D.N | ecosystem: Environmental > Aquatic > Freshwater > Lake | place: USA: Michigan | collected 2013-07-15 | reverse complement strand
CTGCCGATGTCCGTCGTCATTGATTCCGGTGGCAAGAGCTTACATGGATGGGTGCGAGTCGATGCGGCAAACAAGGAGGAATGGAGCGAGCGTCGTGATGTCGTCTATCGCCAGTTAGAAGCTCTAGGCATCGATCCGAAGAACAAGAACGCGAGCAGGTTCAGCCGGTTAGCCGGTGTGATGCGAGATGGCAAAGAGCAGAAGCTGTTGGCCATCAATGTGGGTGTCGTGAACTGGGATGCGTTCACGGACTATCTGGAGTCGCAGGATATGCCTCAGGAGTTCTCGCTCGATAGTATCATCGAGTACGACCCGAAGAACGATCCTGACAATCTGATCGGTGACAGATGGCTACGTCGCGGATCTTCGCTTCTATTCGTCGGCCAAAGTGGTTGCGGCAAAAGCTCAATGGCCGCGTATCAGGGGATGAAGTGGGCGTCCGGTGAAGCGTGGTTTGGAGTCAAGCCCGTCCGGGCGTTAAAAGTGGCTTACATCCAGGCGGAAAACGACATCGCCGATCAGCATGACGCACTCAAAGGCGCTGCCCAGATGACCTTCGGCAAAGAGAACTGGGAGCGAGGATTGCGGAGCGTGGAAATGCTCTTCTTCCGCGAAACGGTTCGCACCGGAACAGACTTCGCCACAATGCTCCGTCGCCTCGTTCGAAAAACCAAAGCTGACTTGGTTTACATTGATCCGCTGCTCTCCTACATGGGTGGCAATCCTGCGGACATCGAGGTCTGCGCGAACTTCACCCGACACCTTCTCCAGCCCATTATGATGGAGACAGGTGTTGTCCTAGTGCTTGTCCATCACTTCCCCAAGCCCAAGGGTAAGGACGACAAGCCTGAGAGCGTGGCAGATTTGGCCTACTCAGGATTCGGATCGTCGGATCTGACGAACTGGGCGAGAGAGGTGATTGTGATGAAGGAGGTTGGCTTCAACAATCCGCGCAAGTTCATGCTCGGCATGGCGAAACGGGCCGACCGTTCCGGTATGACTGACAAAGAAGGAAAAGTCACCGGATCAATTATGATCCAGCGTGGCACAGGCGGCGACATCTCATGGAACTACGCGGAACCTGAGAAGTTCGTCGTGGATAAGGCAGCGGCGAAGAAGCCGTGGACGGGACGACCTAAGCGTTAGCCTTCTCACGCTCGGCACGGCGACGACCTTTCGCAGCGAGCGATTGGAACTTCGCCTTGCCGAGCTTCTTGCGTCCGATGTAAGCCGCAAGAGCGCGAGGCTCTCTCACACCCTTCTTCTCAAGGCTGCTGATGAGCTTCTCGTAACGTCCGCCACCGCCAAGTTTCATCTTGTCCATAAATTTACCATGCTTTGCAGCTCCAGTGCCGAGGAGTCGTTTTATCGGTTGCCGTCGCGCAGTTATGCCGCGAGCGGAAGTTCTTACGGCGCTCAGGATTGTCGCGTTTGATTTCCATGTTGGCGTCTCCAAAGCGAACCTTGATGACATTGCCGTTGTCGTTCTTAACGTACACCGCGCTCTTCTTTCGCTCGCCAGGAGTGTAGAACGGCTTGTTGAGTGTCACCTTCTTGCCCTGATAGGTGTTACCTTTTTTGGAGAGGGAGGTTTTCATTTCGGAAGTTCTCCGGTGTCAGCGTACTTGCTCAGAGCATCGTAAAGTGACGCCCGAGGAATGTTTGAGAACTTCTCAAAAATTCGAGCCGTATCTGCGGCGCTACGATAACCAGCAGATCCAGATGCGCGAGCCAGCGCCTTTGCTGCGACATTGTAGAACCCAGCATTTACCGCAGTTCCGATTACACCCATGATTCCTTCAACTGGTTTTCCAGCGGCAACCTTAAGAGCTGATTGAGGAATTCCAGCAACCAACTCTTCAGCAGCCTGACCAGATACAAGCGCACCGCCTCCACCAGCAGCACGTTCAGCCATTAAGATGGTTTTGTAGCCAGGAATGATGTCGTCAACAATCTGCTTGTACAGAGTCGGCCCAAGAATCTGTTCAGCTCGATTTATTTTGAAAACACCTTTGAGATTCGGCCCTTTGCCACCGAGAACAGTCTCGGCCAAAAGAATATCTTCAATCTCTCTAGCGCGAGTCGAAATCAACGCTTTTTTGGCCAACTTGTTTCCAGCAACCGCCTCGCGTTCAAGATACCGAATAACAGATCCAACATCCTTTACATTTGGAAGCAACTGAACCGCTTCAGATGCTACAGCAAATCCGGCAGGTGTTTTGGTCTGCAAAATGTCCAGCAACGCTTGAGGGCCAGTTTTCTGGCCAGTGCTTTCAAGGAAATTGACGAACTTGGAAAGCTGGTCTTTTGATCCAAGACCAACCTTCTCAAGTGCGCCGGGACTCTGCGTTTCTAGGTTGTTGATTGTTCCGGCAAGCTTTTTGTAGTCGATTGCTCCAGTGGCTTTGTCTGTTGCGTCGCTGACAATTCCAGACCGGATAGACGAGTACACATCCTGAAGATCGGGAGCGTTTGCAACTCCACGGGATTTCAGCGTGTTAACAAGTGATTCGACGTTCGCAAATTCAGGGGCAAGCAAGCCTTGAGCTTTGACTCCGCTGACCATTGCCTGACCAAGCTGGCCACGCTCCATGCTTTCTGGAGCGAACGCCCTGCGAACTCCGAAAAGATTCAATTTCGGTCGTGTTGCCGCATAAAACTCGTCACCGGCAGCTCTTGCCCCAGCAGCTTCAGCGCCTATGGCTTCTGGAGCTTGATCGGCAATCGTTTGGGAAAGAGTGGTTGCGAGATTTTTAACCTGTCTTTGTTGACCGCTTCCAATGGCTTCACCGGCATAATCAGCGAAATCGTAAAGCTCGTCTCGAAGGTCTTTCAGCTCCTTCAAACTAGCCTTTTGAGGCACCGAAACTGTCACAGGCCGCGTCGGGTCCATTGATGATGGAGTCATCACCGTTTCTGTTCTCGACAACAGCTTTCTAGCCTCTTTTAAGCCAGAGGCATGAATGTCTGGAATTTGAGCCAGCAACTCATTTGCCTGAGAGGCAAAAGAAGGGTTGTTTCCAACAGGCTTGAAAAGGTTGAATTTCTGATCGTTTTCAACCGCGTTGGCAGGTCCGTAGATTCTGTTTGCTTCAGCCTTGATTGCATTCTTCGCCTGATCGGCGAGCGATTCAATTTGTTGGCCAGCAGGAACAACACGAAACGCGGAAATATTCTGACCTTTGAACAATGTGTTTTTCACCGTGTCCTGATATGCCTGAAGCGCCTGATCTACTGCTCGTTGCTGAGCCTGTTTCTGCGCTTGTCCGCGAGCAGATTCCAAAATCGTTTCAGCGTCTTTTAGATTTCTTGAAGCGTTTGCGATGTCGTCAATTTCATTGGCACTCAGTGCGCCAAGAAGTTTTTGAGTCAACGTGTCAGCTCCTTCGGCTGCAACACCCGTCAACTTTTGAACTGCGGTTTTAATCTGCTCACCCTGACGAGCAAGTTGCTCGGTGATTGGCGGCATGCCAGCGCGAGACTCAATTCTTGATTCAAGACCAGCGAAACGAGGCATCGCTTGACCGAACGTAGGTTGAACCCCCTCCCCAATTCTCTCCACCGTGGCTGCTCGCTCGGCAGCGCGTTCAAATCCAGCACCGGCTCGACCAGCGATTGCTCCGGGAATTTGAAATCCGGCAGTTAGCGCGGCAGGGACAATACTAGCTCCCGGTTCGAATTCTCCAGTTCTAACAGCCTCTCCAGCAACGCCGCCAGCTCCTTGCATGGCTATGTTTGCCAACGGCTTAAGAAAACCTCCTCCTGGAATAATTGGAGCAGCACCAGTAACAGCAGATGCAGCAATTTCTCGCCCTGAAACATCTTGCCTAATCCCAAAAAGCTTTTCGATTGTTTGACCGACCGCCTCGCCTATTGCAGATGCAAGAGCGCCAGTACCCATCATCGCAGGAATAGATGCTCCACTGCTTGCGGGGGCAGCAAGCAAAGCGGGAATAGCCCTAGCGCCCATAGCTGTTCCACGCATCATTCCGCGAGCCTCAGCTTGCGCCAATGGAGTAAGCTCTCCAGAAGGAGCAATTCGACCGCCTTCCATTGGCGCAAGCATTCCAACAGGCTCAGCAAGCTGTCCATATTCCCACGGCAAATTTTCGATTGCCTTACCAAACCGCTCAAACATTCCGACCTTGCCTGAATCTTGAACCGCCTGTTCGAGCTGCTGAGGAGAACCAACCTGCTCTTGAACCTGAGCAGGAGTCAGCGCGGAGACTTGGCCAACCTCCTCACGCCGACGCATCTCGGCGATGGTGGCTGGACCTTGCGATTGTGGTTGAGCTGAGATTCCTTGCGCTGCCTCGTAATCCAAAATGGCCTTAAAATCCGCCTCCGTTGGAGGATTCGGATTAGACCAATTGTATTCCCTTCCAGATGGAGTGGTGATTGTTCCCATAATTACGGAGTGTAAATAACTCCAGAGGTTGAGTTTGTTGCGTTCGTGCGTGGGGTTACGCCAGGAGGAAGCGAAGGAGAAGCTCTAGTCGAAGGAGCTGGAGCTGATTGCTGCTGCTGGCCGAATCCAAACTTTTGCCTAGCACCCTCAAGATACCGTTTCTTAACGTCGTATGGAATGTCAGGTGAAAACCTGTACTCCCAAATACTGTTTTCGGCACCAGAACGAAGATTATTTTTGAAAGACGAGATAACCTGAATGTAATCGTTACGCGCAGGAGTGCTTACAACCTTTTGAAGGTTTCTTTCTTCAGATGGGGTAAGTGTTGCTCCATACTTATTGTTTTGATAGTCAGTAACAACAAGCTGAATCTTGTTGTGTATGTCTCTTGCATCTTCCTGTTCTTTAGTTGTAAGACCCTTAAATCTTCCTTTAAGATCAAACGCTGGCGCATCAATAGGTCCAACATATTCAGAGAAAGACCCTTTTCCGTATTTGCTTTCAAAAGCATTGAGCTTATTGAAAACATCATCCAACTCTAATACAGCTTTGTTTGAAGCCGTCAAAGCCTTTGAAACGTCAGCAGGAACTTTTCCTTGGTTTGGTCCTCCAAGGAACACTTTTGCGTTGATTTCGTCTTCGTCGGTCTGAACTATCTTCTGTTTTTTAAGACCTTCCAAAACTTGATTTGCACGTTGGGCGACAACGCCACCTTCAGTCCTAGCAGTCGGCAAAAGCTGCTCATACTCCTGCTGGGTAATATCTCCAGAATCAAGAAGTGTCTTAAGACCTTCTTTCGTATTTCTTTGGCCAGCCATGCCGATGGCCGTCAGCTTTTTCAATCTAGCCTGCTCTTGCCTAAGAGGAGCGGCAGCATCAAAGATTGCTTTTCTAAACTCAGGGTTTATTTGCTGAGTTTTTGGATCAAGTCCACCATTGTACTGAAGGGGAATATCGCTTTTCCCGTTTTCATTAAGGAAATCAATTTCCTTATTTAGAACTGCCATTTGTGAGGCATTTGCCTTTTCAACGAGAAACCGATTCTGAGCCATCGGCAATGACTGAAGAACTGGCCCACTCATGTCGCCAAGCATCTTAAGACCAGTCGCACTCTGAAGATCGGAAGGAGGAGCAGGAAATGGCTGAGTCGGATCGCCTTTGGCGTTCCATTGAACATATGCTGATTGCCACTGCTGAATCTTCGGAAGATCGACGGAAAACTTTGCGCGCTCAGAAATTCCGTTGGCAAGTTCAGCATCTCGAATCTTGTTCTGAAGCTCCATGCCCTGACGTTGCAGCACAGACTCCGCCGTCTGCTGCTGAAACTGCTCCATCATCCGCGCCTGCGTCTGTGCGCGGTCGAACAGGTTTGCACCTAGCTGAAATGCTTGAAGAGATTGGTCGGCCATAGAATGATCTTTTTAAGGTCCGAATCTGACACTAGGGGCGGACATTGAAGGCGGCGGAGCCATCAGATTCGGAACATCGATTTGAGGCGTTTGGCGCATCATGTTGGAGTAGTCAGACATCAATGCGTTGGAAAGACCATACTGCGACAGTCCGCCACCGACAGTTCCACCAAAATTAGTGAAGGCAGTCTGAGCAGCTTGAGCCATCGGAGACGGAGCGGCGGCAACCTGGGCGGCAGTCAAATCGCGTCCGTACATTCTAGACTGTTGCTCCTGCAACGCCCCAATCCGTTGAGACGGCGTGATGAACATGCTGCTCACCGAGAACGGTTGAGCCATGCCAAAAGTCCGTTGTTGCTGGATGAAGTTCTGCGCTTGAGCAAGACCCTGATTTTGGATCTGCATGGATGTCAGACCCAAGTCGCGAGCTGTAAGCGAACGTCCAAATCCAGAACCAGCACCGAATCCACCAGAAAGAGCGCGTCCAGCAGTCGAGCGTTGAACTTGAGCGGAAACCTCGGGCGAAAGCTCACCGCGCAAGGCTGCGCCGATATTCTGCCCAGCCTGCTGAACGATCTGGTCATAGCCTGGAATCGCACGGCGAAGCTGAGTTTCAAGCAATGACTGTTCGGCGGATGTGGTCTTCTCGGCCAACTTGGCGGCAGGCTCAAGCGCGGCAATGTTTTGCCGGATAGCATTGGTCTGCTCCTGCTCGAAGTTAATTGGCTTCAACTCAGGAACCTTCGGCTTCTTGCCACCAAAAAGTCCGCCGAGCAGGCTTCCCGCTGCCGAGATTCCTGCTCCACCCAAAAGTGCAGCTCCAATTCCTATTGCCATAAATTATCCTTTTGGTTCAGAACCATTGAGAAAACCCTCCGCCGTTCAATCCGACGCCTACCATGCGTATCGTCGCGACTGCGTCACCCAAATACTGCATCGTCTGCTCCTGCACAGCTTGAACAGCTTTGGCTTCGTAGGCCACTGCTTCCTGAATCAAATCGTTCTCCTCCTTGCGAATGGCCATAACCATCAGCTTGATAGCGTCGGGACACGGGGGGATGAGGTAGTCATTCACGCTCGTCGCGTTGATGTGGCGCATCTTGCCGATGACCGTGACGGTCTGGGTGCAGCAATCGCTGTTTCGACCAGTCCAGAGGCTCCGACGATACTGCGGCAAAGTTTCATCAGGGTCGTAAACTGCCAGATCCAACTCGGCAAAAAGTGTCTGGTTGTACTCGTAGAGCCGAGATGCGGTATTTGTTGCCTCCCTAATGACGCCGGTCAGTGCGGTAAATTTCTTGGAAGACTGAACATACGGCAACGCGAGCGTCAGCTTTTCGCCGTCAATCCACACGCCACCGGATTGGGTGCGAATCCATTGCCCGTTCGCGTCGTAGCCTTGGAGCGTTATCGTTTTCCCATTGTCTGAAGCATCGCCAGGATAAACTCGAATGTAACTATTGATGCCCCCAGACATATCGCGGTATGAAACGACAGTACCGCGATCAACAAGCTGTTTTCCCGCGCACGGGTTGCAGCTTCCGAGCAGGCCGAATCCGGTTTCTTGGAACTCATACCATTGGTTTCGAACAGACCCTGTGCCGCAGCAATCCGCCACCGCCTCGATGGTTTCAATCGCTCGCGGCCAAGTAATGCATCCGTCAACGGTTGTAACCGTAAAGCGTCCGTAAGATCCAGCCCAAAGACCTTTGTGCAGAAGCCTTCGACACGCCTGATTGATGTACTCGTAAACGCGAGCGTCATCGACGCAGACGCCGATAGCCCGAGCAATCGTGGACCTAATATCTTGGACGATCAGCTTCATTTGGTGTAGTAGACTCGACCAGTTCGCTTGATAAAGTAAACACCGTAAAACGGCGGAAGATTGTTGTGGGCTGCATCGCCACCAACCGAGGTGGTCGGCAACAGGTTGGCCACTCCTTCCGAGCGATTCGTTGCACTGAAGACACTCGTATCAGCCGATCCTCGCTGAGTAAGGTTGATGTACTGGTCGAGAATCTGATGCGTGTGAGACGGCATCTCAGCGGTAACAAGCGTGTGCTTGTCCTCACCGGCAACAGCGGTCGAGGTGGTCGTTCCGTTGACGCTGACAACCCCGCTCGCCGCAAACGTGCCAGCGCCGACCGGAAATCGAGCTTCGAAATTCGTATCGATAGCCCACATCGAACCGGCGTAAGGATTGCCAGAGTAAACCGTTCCATCGCCGCCGTCGTATGAAAGAACATCGGCACTCGTCCCAACAAAGATGCGGCGTTCGCTGCTGTTTGCGGCGACAGGATTCAGTCTCGACCAATATCCACCCTGAAAGACCCACCAGTTACCGTTGTTATCAAGCCACGGGTAAACCTGATTGTTCAGCGTTGGAACAGAAGCACCGAAGTTGAAGAACGAGTTTCCAATCGTGCTGTTGAACGTCGCCTGTGTGCCACTGATGACATCGTTGGCCAACTGTTGGTAGTTGGTCGGACAATACCCGATAGGCAAACTCGGGGGCGTCAGCGTGATGAGCGTAAGGTTTGGCATTCTGTTTCTATGGGTTGACGGATTCCGAGGTGTAGATCAGCGGGTTGATGTCACAAACATCGAGCGGAGTGCATGCAGGGAATGCCGTGCGGCAATCGCCAACACTCGGCTCCTGAACATCGTAAGCATGAACTCGCAAGCTTTTGATCCGGCAATACCCGATGATGCTAAGCATCACTTGAACCTCGTAAAGATTGCGAGCCGGGGTGCTGATCGTTTCATTGCACGGCAGATCCGAAGGCGTCGGGAAACGCATCTTCGGGCGATACTGCGGCTTGAAGTTCGTAATCGGGCAAAGATCAAGGCACTGAGTTGTCGTCGCGCACTCAGCAAAGTCGGTCCACTCAATCCATCCAGGATACTGGTCAGGTCGATAGGTGACATTGAAGGAGACATCACCCTCAAGCGAATCGATGAACAAGTCGCCTGAATCCAGGCGCTTCAATCCAAACGGAACCTCAAAGTTGTAGGCGCGAGTCTGAACCATCCACTCAATTTCTTTCTTACCATCGGGAATGTTGTTGTCGAATTTATTACCCTTCGTGACTTCCCAGAGTTGAATCGAGTCATCCGATCCGCGAGCGATGCAGAAGCACTGATCGCCGTAGGCATTCTCAGTCTTGACGATCTGAAGCAAATTGAGTCCGGTCCAGATTCCCGACCACGCAGGCGGAAAATTTTTCCGCATCGACGTAATTAGGTCAAAGTCCAAGACAGCCAACGCCTTGTGAATGACACCCTCGGCATTGTACCGAGGCTGGCATGTCATCAAGAGGCGATTGTCGAACACAACCGCAGAACTGGCCCACAAGAGATTCGTCTGATCGTTCTCAATGACATTCAGTATCTCGCTACTGATCGGGGTGTTACCCCAGTCGGTGAACGAACGACGAGCAATGATGAACGAGCGGACGCCATCGACAGCACGGTAGAAGACATCGCCATTGATAGTAATGGCAGACCGAGAACCAAGCGCACCGCTCGTAAGCAAGCTGATGGCTTGAATCGGGTAGCTCAAGTTCTTCCATGTATCACGATCAACAGGAGCTTGAACCGAGAAGACGTATCGAGGCGTGAAGACTAGAAGCGGACCTTGACCGAGCGAGCTGTCTGGATCGCCTGGGACAGCCATCGCTGTGATGCCGCCTGAATCCGACGGAACCGCAAAGTCTCCACCCTCATTAAGGAAGGTGTTCTCGGTTTCTTTGAGTACACTCGCTCGCGTTCCATCCCCATAAACAATGTCGGTAGCGCGGAAAGAGAATCCATCTGGAAGTGCGTACCAGATGCGGCCATTGACGTAGGCCATAACCTTGCCGGTCTTAATTTCGTCATCGCTTGAACGGCGCAGATTCGTGCCGTTGAAGATCAGTGGCTTACTGAATCCATCCTGAATGACAACAAAGTTTTCAGCCTGAACCATCCAGCCATCAAGCAGGTTGGATGGATTTTCAAGACTTGGAGAAACCGACAGATTCTGAGCGGTATTTTGAAGGCAGTTGTAAAGCCACACTTTACCACTGATCAGCATCAGTATGAACGTGCGTCCATCGTCGGCAATGTAAGGCAGCGCACATTGAAACGTGCCGGCTAGCGACTGAGGTCCGTAGCACTCTTCTGCCCACCCGTCCGCCGTAACGTTCGTCTGGTCAGCGGTAATTTGATCGTTGTCAGCCGTAATGCTGACGCACAGGTCGTAATCCTTTTGAACGAAGCCGGGTCGGCATGAGACAAACCCCTGTCGGAAGCTGGCATTGACCGCAAACGCCACCTGATTCTTGTCCACCTCAGACGGCATCACGCCAGCGTCAACGCCACCCTCAAAGGTGACAGATCCGTCCGTGTACCTTCGTGGTGCGCGTTCGCTCATGGTTTAAGCCTGAATACGCTGGACAGAGAATGAGGAGCCTTGATCGACGTAGAGATTGTGGTCCGTGCTAACCAATACCTCGTAAAAATCGGTTAGAGCTGTCGCCTGATCAATGTAAGTAAGAGATATTGGATGGTATCCACTGTTTGTCACGTTGAACGATTTTGACACTAAAATATCAGAGGCGTTCCTTCTAAGAAAGACAGTGACAGTTGCGGTTGTTGATACCGCATCAAGGTTAAAGTATGCGTCTATCCTGTAGTAGCCAATGTACGGAACCGTAAATCGGCCACTTGATGCCGTAAATCCAGAGGCTGAATCTAGCCCAACGTAAGACGCCGTGGTGTAAACGGATGTGCTGTACGGATTGCTTCCCGAAGTTGGGCTGACATTTGGCGCATTTGCCGCTCCAAGACCAGTCACCCTCCGCGTAAACGTGACGTAGTTGAACGAAGCAATCAACGGAGCTGACAGCGTGATGTTTCCGGCGCTGTTCGTAACGACAATCGGAGCCGTTCCGACAATCTCCTTCTGGAGATAAGCCGCT
>Ga0181346_1001350_pt1 | contig 10789 bp, 15 predicted proteins | sample Su13VDMM15DN_FD_130100 | JGI IMG/M metagenome (GOLD analysis project Ga0181346, IMG submission 130100) | Freshwater viral communities from Lake Michigan, USA - Su13.VD.MM15.D.N | ecosystem: Environmental > Aquatic > Freshwater > Lake | place: USA: Michigan | collected 2013-07-15 | reverse complement strand
TGACTATTACTATAGGTGATAAAGTTGTAGATTTACAACTTAAGCATATATATAAGGCCTCAGAAGAAGAAGCAGAAGATCCTTCGGCAACCATTAGTGCAATTACAGCTATAGCTGGTTTACCTGATCAAGGATTTGGTAAACAATTAACAAGTAGTACTGCTCGTAAGTTACAGATGGCAAAAAGAAATATGGCATCCGCAGCAGAAAAAATATCTAATAAATTTTTAGCTGCAGCCTCAATACCATAATTATTAATGAATAATTTAAATACACTTTTTAAGAAGTATTATAAAATACTTAACGAGCAGGAGCCAGGGGAACCGGCAGCTGCTCCTGAGACTCCACCTGCAGAAGCGGCACCGCCTGAAGTAGCTCCAGCAGAGCCTGAAATTAAGCCAATAGATAATAACGAAAAATTAGTTATTAAAATTTTAACTAATGCATTTATTTTTGACAAAACACGCTTTAATGATGACATATCTAAGCGTAACTATATTGATAGAATGCTTCTTAAAGTGCAAAATTCTGTTAATGTACCAATTTCAAAAACAATAGAAGATGTTGTAAGGATAATAAATCTGGATCGTAATTTAAGTCTTGACAAAGTAATTAATAGTAGTACAAAACTTAAAGAATCTAAGACTCTTAGTTTAATTAACAGTTATATATTAATGATTGAGAAACCAGCTGATGCTACTGAGCCTCAAGCAGGTGATAACGATACTCAGAATATGCCGACTAATGATCAACCTACTAATACATCAAATGGTATTAATAGTTTAAGTCTTAGCGAGATATTTCCGGAGTATAAGGAACTTATTGTACAAGCTCTAAACCATGTACCTACACCCGAGGAAATAATAACTTTAAGATCAGTTGTAAGAGAGATTGGCGAGTTAGATCCGGAAAAAATCGTAATTACAATTCAACGTCTTCTCAATTTTAGTGAGGATACATTAACTGATAAAGAAACAAAGAGTAGTGGAATTGAAGATGATAACGGTATAGAAAAATATCTCGCAAATGCATAGACAAGTATGATTAATTTTAAAGAATATTACCGTGTTATAGTCGAAGGGGGAAATGTATTTACTGTAGATCCCACAGTACGTATTCAATTAGCATATATTAAACCAACAGTTGATATGCTTTCAAATATTATTAATATTAAAAATCTTGATAACTGTTTATTGGGTAGTACTGGAAAAAGAGAGTCCTCAGGTGATTTAGATATAGCAATTGACAGTAGAAAATATACTAAAGATGAAATAACAAACTTATTAATTAAGTGGTGTGAAGATCCAGAGCGTAATTTTGTACCTAAATATTATATTGCTAGAGCCGGGGATAGTAAAAGTTGGCTCCGAGCATCTGGAGATCAGCTACACTTTAGAACACCTATAGTAGGTTTAGATGGTCAGTTTGTACAAACAGACTTCATGTTTGTACAAGATATTAAATGGGCTAAATTTGTATTAGCTAATGATGAAGCAAGTCCTTATAACGGTAAACACAGAGGTGTAATATTATCAACTCTTGCTAAGAATATTAACTGTAAGTGGAGTGGTTTAAAGGGTATAACAAATAGAACATCAGGAGCGGTTGTTGAGGGTTCAAATCCAGATAGAGTTGCTCAAATACTACTAGGTGATAAGAATGCTAAGAAAGGTAACCTTAAGACAATTCCAAACATCCTATCATTTCTATATAAAAAATATAATGATGTAGAGGTAGTTTTAAATATATTAGTTGCCGCACGACAGATAATACTTAAAGACGGTTTAGATATAGCTACATTACTACCACAGCAAAAATTAAAAGCAAAGGTAGAAAATGATTAACTTTAAACAATTTTTCGAACAGCTACAAAATGTAGAGACAATAGCTGTCTTACCAGGAGGTTTTAAACCACCTACAAAAGGACATTTTTTAGCATTAGAAAATATTTTACAAGATGCTAATAAGGGAGTTATTTTTATAGGTAAGAGTCCTCGTGACGGTATAGATCAAGAAATGTCATATCAAATATGGTCTATTTACAAACCCTATCTTTCAAAGCCTGTTGAAATTGTTAAGAGTGATGTTACACCTGTTAAATCTACCTATGATCTTGCTACTGAACATACTAACGTTAATATAATTGTTGGAGCAGGCTCAAAAGATAACGATATAATGAGATATAATTATTTCATTAAAAATACGGAGAAATATCCTCATGTTGTTGTGACTCCTATTAACATTCAAGGAGGTAATATTAGTGGAACTAAAGTTAGAGATATGATACTTTCGAAAGATCCTAATGTAGTTAATTATTTTGTGCCAGACAATATTAAGGAAACAGATAGAGAAAGAATTAAGAATATACTTAATATATAAATATTATATTAGCAATGCAGAATAAACAACTATCAAATATTTATAGTAAAGGAGTTCTTGGTAATTACATCAAGAAGCCTCTATACCTACGTGTTTTAGGTGAAGCAGATGCAAAAATTAAAAAGTATAGTAAGCGTGAATTAGCGATAATTATTGCGGCTAAAGATCCAAATTTAACTGTAGGTTCTTGCAGTAAAGATACACGGGTTCAGCCAAAAGGGCCATATGATGCAACTAAATTTATTCAGACATTAGAAGATGCTAAACTATCAATTGTTAAGATAGTTAAGCCGGGTGAGGATGGATCTACTTCTGGCCTACTTCGTACATATATTGTGCAAGATGAGAACAAAAATGAATATCCTGTTGTATTAGGTAAGGGTAAAGGTTTTGGTACAAGGGATGAAAATTTTGTTCTAGATAATTTAAAGGAACAAATAAAATCTCTATTAATACAAGATGATACTGATTACATTACTATTAAAATAAACGGCGATAGTCAAAAAGTCGACGGTATTAAAACTACCCCAAAAAACCCAAAAAGTGATTTTAATTTTACTTACAAAGATAAACCAGTATTATTTATCTCACATAAAGCAGGTAAAAAAGCTTCTGACTACCAGCAATACGGAGGAATGACATGTAAAGCAGGTAAGAATATATGTCAACATGAAGAGATAGAGGATTTTGTTGATCAAATTAAAGAGAGATATGCAGACGGTATGCCTCCTGGTAAGTCTTTATGGAAGAGGATTAGAGATCCTAAGCTTAAAAAACTTTCTCTCTTTGGTCCGGATTATGGCGAAGAATACGGAGAAGATAATGTTAATGGCTTGTATCAAGGTAATATAAAAATTGTTCCAGATGATAATGATACATATAAACTTGAGGCACATCATATTATATACAATGACGATATACCAGATGGAGAATACGAACCAGTATTATACGCAAGATATAGTGGATCAAGAGGTGGTAATCACGGAATTAAAGATTTAAGAACTGCAATTTTACCAATAGCAAAAATATCTAAAAATACACAAGATGTTAAATTAAACAAGGCTAATATTAATATATTAGGTAATCCCGAGACTAAAATAGAGGACTTATTATTAAATACCTAAAATAGCATAAATAGTATTATGCTAAAACGTAGAGATCAAAATTTGTTATCAGAAGCTTACGGTCAAGTAGGTGGTGGTGATCTAAGTGCTCCGAGCTTAATGGGTAAGCCTGTTATGATAACAATGGATATGCCAGGCACAGAGGTACATAATAGTCATGATCATAACCATGATCACGAACACAATAGTGAAGAGCAGGATCCAAGCGAAATAGAAATGGCATTATCTGAGCTACATAAGCTTGCAGAATATGCGCCAAAGCTAAAAGAACTCGTCGCAGATCTACCCTCTCTCGAAGGTTGGGTATCCTCGAAAATAACAAAAGCAGCAGACTATATTTCCTCTGTTTATCACTGGCTTGAGTATCAGCAACACGAAGGTTGCGGAGAACATAGTCAAGAAATGTTCAATACAGGTAGTGAAGATTCAGATTGTGAGTATGCGAAACAAGGGTGTGAATGTGGAGAGTGTAATGATTGTACCCATGATTAACTTTAAACAATTTTACGAAAAAACGGTAATCGGTCTTATTGAGGTAATGAGTATTGAAGGTATCGGGTCTATTAAAGTTAAAATAGATTCAGGTAACGGTGCCTATAATGTAATACACGGTGAAGATCTTACTACACAAGGTTCAAAAGTTTCTTTTACCACTATTAATGGAAAACGACTAATAAAGGATATAGAGGATACTATAAGCATTAATGTAGGAGCTGGTCATACAGAAGAACGCCCAGTGGTTAAATTTAGAGTTAAATTTGCCGGTACAGAATTTGAAAATATACCTTTTAGTATAGGTAACAGAGAAGCTAATGAATATAAAGTACTTGTTGGTAAGGATTTTATTAAGCAGCTTGATGCTTTAATTGATGTAAATTCAAACAATATTGCGAATAATCAAATTGAAGTTAAATATTAATACCAATTAGGTTGCTCTCTTGTTGTCCAGGTAGCAAATTCTTTATCGTTTATAATATAGGAGCGATATTGATCGATAACACTTAATTGATTAAAATTAGGTAGTTTACGGCAATTACAATCTACACCGATAGCTACAGCATATGGTGTAAGCTCGGTCTGTGTTGTAATAATATTATGTATATTGTCCTTACACCACTTAATAAACGTTTTAGTAAAGTGCTCATTAGAATTAGGCCAGCGATACATTCGCTCATTAAACATTTCAAGCGTATGATCAGTCAACCATTCAAAATTAGCTTTTGTTTCTCTTGCCCAAATAGAGCACTGATGCTTGGCATAACCTTTTCCAGCTTTTCTTGGTTTACCGGATTGCGTTCTAGGTGTAGATGGGTGATCTAACAATTCTTGCGGAAATGCATGCGCTAACATAATAGCTCCTTCAATTTGCATTTTAGAACGTACATGCTGATCACAAAGATCCCGTGCTGCTAACACGGGATCATCGTTAGTTACAAAAATATTCATAACACATAATGTGTAAGTTCCTTTACTTTGTAGAAGCCATATCGATAAATTTATATAGCTCAGTACGAGTCTTCTCATCCGATAGAAAATCCCCTGTAAGTTTAGATGTAATCATAAAGCAACCATCATGCCGAACACCTCTATTACAAGCACACGTATGCTGAGCTTTAAGTACAACTGCAACACCTAGATTACCCTCACATGCAGTATTAACAGCATCAGCAATTTGCTTAGTTAGCATTTCTTGTATCTGAGGGCGGCGAGCATAAAACTCGACAATACGATTAAGCTTACTGAGACCGATAACCTTACCATCTAGACTCGGAATATATGCAAGGTGAGCAACACCTGTAAAGGCTAGGTGATGATGGCTACAAAGTGACTTTACAGGAATATTACATTGAGCAACAATACCGTCATAACCTTCATTAGGAAACGCTGTTACATTAGGTTGACTATCATAGCAGCCAGTTGCAATGTCATTAACGAATGCCTTTGCGACACGCATAGGAGTATTATCCGAATTAGGATCATTTCGCCAATCAAAACCAAGTGCATCCATATATTTCTCATATGCTTTTGCTGCGCGCTTAATAATAGCTTGCTTTTCTTTTTCTGTTCTCGGAGCGTTACCATTAGCATATGGTAGTTTAACTAGGTCTCCAATCTCAACGTGTTCTAAATCATCCATATTAATGATTATAAGTCATAATATATTGTTTGCAACTATAAATATCAATATGCGAAAGCTTTCACAAAGGGAATTATTAGAAGAGGGACTTTTAGATGTAGCGCGTGCAACGGGGCAGTTAGCCGGAGCAGCAATAAAAGGTGCAGCAAAAATAATTTCACCTACCGGTGCTAGAGTTATAGGTTCAGCAGCAAAGGCAATAGGCTCTGCTTACTCTAATTTTAAAACAGCAGAACCAGAAAAATTCGTTTTGCAAGAATTAAAAAAGTCATATTATAAAACCTTTAATCCTAACAGTATAAAGATTATAGAAGCTAAAAAAGATACAACAGCGCAACCGAATCAGAGACGTCGTGGTGTAAGAGTTAATTTAGATACGAATAGAATTATAGTTACTTTTACAGCAGAGAGATTTAATAATACAGGTGGTTCTAGACGATCCGGTACATATTATGCTTATGTTTTTAAAGGCGAAAAAAGCACTGATTTTTCAATGGATGTAAGAGATGCGAAGGGTAACCAAATACACGGTGAGAAGCGTAAAAAAAACAAGCGGTCGACGACAAGCACAACACCTCCTCTAGTGAACACTACAATTTCATCTAGTGGCGGTACTACACCTAGTGGTGGTATTGTACCTTAAACAGTAATAAATAACTTGCTTTTTAATATTATATTACTACAATGAATATATATGAAGGAAGTATTTCAATCAGCAAAAGTAATCGAGTTGGGCTCATGTGCATTTAGACAGTGGCGCGCCACTAGTCATTGTAGATTTCTACACGGATATCAGCTTAAAGCAAAATTGTGGTTTGGTTGTTCTGAATTAGATAACAAAGGCTGGGTAGTTGACTTCGGTAGTCTTAAAGCTCTTAAAGACGAACTTAAGAGTATCTATGATCATACTACTACAGTCGCTCTTGATGATCCAGAACTTGAAACTTTTAAGAAATTGCACGATAGCGGTATTATTCAGCTATATATTGTTAGAAGGGGTGTAGGTGTTGAACGTACAGCAGAATATGTCTTTGAAATTGCTCAAAGACACATTGACTCTATTACTAATGGTCGATGCTGGGTAGATAAGGTAGAAGTCTTTGAACATGATGAAAACTCTGCTATTTTTAGTAATGACCAACACAAGTATAACACTACAGCAGGACTTAATTACAATAAAAATCCTCTTGTAGGAGTAGTCAATACTGGGGTAGTAGGTGAAGCAATAACGCAAACAATTAATACATCTAGTATAGCACCGGTTGGATTTACTGGCGCAGCACATGTAGGCCCAAGCAATGTATCAAACGGAATGGGTAATCCGTTCGCTGGTACTAGTTGGGGTGCTTAACGCTGTTTTGCTTCTAATACCTTAACAATAAACTTAAGAATCTTACTTCTAACGATTTCAGATTCTCCAAATTCGAATGCGTGGATTCTATGATCCACGCATTCTTCTGTATTAAAGCGATCATACACCTCCTTAAAACCAGATTGGTTCCCAATATCACTCTGATTTAAATCACCACATATTACATATTTCGTGTTTTTACCGAAGCGTGTTAAGATCGTTACAAGCTCACTCAAAGATAAATTTTGTGCTTCATCTACGATAACTAATGAATCATTAAAGGTCAAGCCTCGTACAAAGTTAACAGGCACAGCACGAATAATCTCATTAGACTTGAGATTATTACATGTACTAGAATCTGTAATTTCTGTTATTTTCTCTATTAATGGCATTGCATACGGAGAAAATTTATCATCAATCTCTCCTGGTAGAGCACCAATACTGCGGGATGCAGATTCAATAACAGATCGAATGTAAATAATACTTGATATTTTCTTCTCCTTAAGCAATTCAAGACCTGCTAATACAGCAATATATGACTTAGCGGATCCAGCTGGACCTGCTACAAAAGCCATATTTGTTTCATCAGCTTTTATACTATTATAAAATTGCTGGTGATTAGTGTTGAAGTGGAAAGGTTTCTTGATTTTAAAATCAAGTATCCAGTTTTTTTGAAAAGAAGCCTCAATTTCTGATACTTCCTCCAAACCAGCAGACTTGCGCTTACGCGCCACTTTACGGGTCATGTTAATATTATTTAATCAAAACACTTGAAATATCGAACTGTTGTACTACTATAATTATATGATTATTGACTGCGATAAGGAAGCGATGTTTTTATCTAACGACTTTGTATTTTTTACGATTGAGGGAGAAGGTGAGTATGTTGGAAAGCCTTCTGTCTTTATGCGACTAGCGAGCTGCAACTTAACGTGTGCAGCATTTATTTCTGAGGACTCTCCGCATGGCTGTGATTCATATGTTTCATGGTCAGTAAAGAATAAGATGACGTTTAATGAGATCTTTAAGCTATTTGAAGATGGAGGACATATAGCTCATTTAAGAGCTGGTGCTATCTTAAAATTAACTGGTGGTGAACCGCTTGTTTCAGGTAAGCAGCTCATTAAGTTTATCGAAGCGCTGGTTGCAAAGTATGATTTCTTACCGCAGATAGACTTTGAGACTAACGCTACTATTATGCCGGATGAACGCTGGGTCACAGAATTTAAAGCTACCTTTACAACATCACCTAAATTAACAACAAACGGTGATCCCGAAGAGAAAACATACAAGCCCGCGGTGTTAAAGTGGCATCGTGAACATGGCTCTGGCTTTAAGTTTGTTATAACGCGGTCAGAGGATATAGATGAAATTTGGCGTAAATATGTTGATGATTACAATGGTATTAATGTACCGCTAAAACGTATATGGTTTATGCCTTGCTGTGGATCTAGAAAAGAACACGTAGAAAACGCACCTGCAGTAGTTGAGTATGCTAAGTCAATGCATGTTAACTTTAGTCCGAGATTACATTTACTTGTGTGGGATAAAGCATTATCTGTATAATATATTATTGATTGACTTTTAAAGAATTATCAATAAATTACTATTAATATGAGAATTGCAGTATCAGGTACATCTAACACGGGAAAATCGACCCTAGTTAAAAACATTTTGGCAGTGTGGCCTATTTATAAAACGCCTTCCAAGACTTATAGAGATGTTATTAAAGAAAAGAATTTACCACACTCGTCAAACACATCTGTTGATACACAGTGGGATATTCTTAACTTTATGTTAGATCAACTACAATCTACTAATACTAGTTCTAATATTGTATTTGATAGATGTCCACTTGATAACCTTGCTTATACTCTGTGGGCTCATGATCATGAAATTGAAGGCTTTACTAAAGAATATGTAGATAAAGCGATTAAACTTACCAAAGAATCAATGAGACATCTAGATCTCATCTTACTCCTAAGGTATGACGAATCTATTAAAATTGTTAATGATGAATTACGTGATACAAACACCGTCTTTATTAGAGAGATAGATGAAATGTTTGATGCCCTATATATTCAATATAGGCAGAATTATGAAGCAGATATATTTTATCCGAAAGATGATTCACCAGGTATTATTGTACTGCCGACCAATCCACAACAACGTATCGATATGATTTCTGATTACCTTACACCTACAGGTGAACTATATGGTGAGGAAGAATCTATTTTTAACCCGGAAAAAATGAGTGAGCTTGAAACACTTGTAAAGCAACAAAAAGCAGCACTTGAACATGAAGAAGCAGAAAAGGCACTTTATGAAAAATTTGGTATGACTAAGTCTACAGCAAATCCAGTTTCCCGCCTAATATCTCAATAGTAGCTCTGTCTGTTGTTGTTAGATTGAAGTTTCTGTCCTTAATATATATATCAATATATTTCGCCGTAATGTCGTTTATATTCGAAGGACCAATGAAGGTAGATAGAAGTGAATTAACTGTAAAGCCATACTGGTTAGTTTGATATGGTATTGTAAAATATACTCGGATAGCTGATGTTGCGGGAACGAAAGTAACTGAAGATATATTTGTACTATTAGTAAGTTTCGGTCCTCCTGAATTATAGCCTGATAAACTAAAGACAGCGTAAGTTTTTGTAGTAATTGATGCTAGTACAAATGCGCAAAGCGCAGCTGTATTACTAGTATTATTTGTAATTAAATCACCAAACGTTGTATTATCTAAAGTAAAAGTTAAATTAGCAAAATCTATAATAGATGTAGCGTTAGGTGTTTCTACTATAAGGTAATCTCCTGTAATAACATCACTAATTTCAGGAAGCTCCTTTATGTTTAAATATGTATTTTTACCGTCTGTACATGCCATATATGTATTTATTATAGTTGATCTTTTATTAGAGGTGATATAATTACTAATGTAATGGGTGATGAAAAATATAAGGTTGGTGTAGGTGTTATTACGTGTAATCGTCCTGAATATTTGTACAATTTGTTGAATAGTATTAGACCGTCGTGTGCTGTGGATGAACTTGTAGTAGTTAACGATGGTGAAAATATCCCCGGTCCTAGTCTTCCATCTCCTTGTACCTATCTCAGGAACGTAACTAATTTAGGTGTAGGTAAATCAAAAAACAGAGCTATTCAGCATCTTCTAGATGAAGGGTGCGATTATATCTTTATTATTGAGGATGATACAATTGTGCTAGATGAGTTAATTTTTGATCGTTATATACAAGCAAGCAAAGAGACAGGTATACAACACTTTAATTTCGGACCTGGTACACCATTTAATAGAAAGCAGGAAATAGCTAACTATGATCTTCATAATAGACATCTGCTAGATAATAAATCTAAACCTAATCCAAAAATTACTATAGAATATCCTAATAACGTAAAGATTGATCTATATGAACACGTAGCAGGAGTATTTAGCTTTTTTACAAAAGAGATACTACAAAGTGTAGGGTTACACGATGATAGATTTTATAATGCGTGGGAACATGTTGACCATACACTTAGGATAATAAAAGCTGGAGGTCATCCACCATTTTGGTGGTTTGCCGATATACACGATAGTGTAAAATATTTGAGTATACCATCCGATTCTATTGATAAGAGCACGACATCGAACAATCAAGAAGAATGGTTTAAAAATATAAAATCTAAATGGACGATCTAACCCTAATTACCTGTTCATACAATACACCTGATATAACGCTAACAATGTTAAAGTCATGGGTATATGTTCATAATAATATACAGCGTCTCATTGTT
>Ga0181346_1001348_pt1 | contig 10799 bp, 14 predicted proteins | sample Su13VDMM15DN_FD_130100 | JGI IMG/M metagenome (GOLD analysis project Ga0181346, IMG submission 130100) | Freshwater viral communities from Lake Michigan, USA - Su13.VD.MM15.D.N | ecosystem: Environmental > Aquatic > Freshwater > Lake | place: USA: Michigan | collected 2013-07-15 | reverse complement strand
TATTAACTCACGGGTCTATGATGATAAAAAAACAGGCGTTAGACCAATTAAATGGGTATAATAATATCAAAGGTATGGAAGATTGGGATCTATGGCAAAGAGCTATTAATAATGGATTTAAATTTAAACAACTTCCTGAAAGATTATATATATACACACTAAACACAAGCATAGATAGATAATATGGAAAAGATAAAAATACTATTTTATTCACACACAATAGATTACGCAGGGACATGGAGGTCTCACGAAAGAATTTTATTAAATTTAGATAAAAATTTATTTCAACCATATGTTGTTTATCGACCAAATGCCGATAATAATAGATTAGATTATCTTATAAAAAATTTAGGATCAGATTTTGTTATCCCTTTTAACGCAACTAATGAAAAAACAGGACCAGATAGTGGATATTCATTTATTAATACCGACTTTTTTGATGTTGTTTCTAAATTAGAACCAGATATCATACATTTTGCAAGGAGTGGTTATTATGAATGGCCCTTTATAAAAAGATTGGCCCCAATACAGATAGAAACAAATATTTTTGGGTTTAGAGATAATAGTGAGTTTTTAGATTATTCTGTTAGTATAAGTGACAAAATAACTGAATTAAGGGGCGGGTGTGATATTAAAATTTATAATCCAATACCTTTACCAATAAATAATAATGAAGATTTAAAAAAAGAGTTAAATATTAGTGAGGGGTGTTTAGTTTTTGGTAGAATAGGAAGAAAAGATAATTTCCACCCAATTTCATTAGATTGCCTATATAAATTTAAACAGTTAGGGTTTAAATTTAAATATATTATAATAGGGGCGTGTAATAATACTTTATCTAAAATAAATGAATTAAATTTAAATGATGAGTGTATTGTTTTAGATACAACTAATGATGACAATTTTATCGATAGATTTCATAAATCTTTAGATGTTTTTCTTCATTATAGAAGTGATGGTGAAACTTTTGGCACAGCAATCGCACAATCAATGATGTACGGAAATCCAGTAATATCTCATTACGCGGGTTATAACGCACAATCAGAAATAATTTCAAATGGTGGATATGTTAGTCACAATGAAAATGATTATTTGGAAGAATTAATAAAATTAGTAACAGATAAAAATTATTACAACACAATTTCTAATAACGCAAAAATAAGATCTTTGGATTTTGAAGAATTGTCCATATCTAAAAAATTTGAGTCTGTTTATATAACCCTACACAATAATAAAAAACAATAATGATAGAACAAACATTAAAAAATAACATCCAAATATCTAAGTATGATTGGTTTAATATATATACTTTTAAAAATGATTTAATGGGTAAAGACATTGCTAATGGTAAATGTTGGGAGCCTCACATTGTAAAATTTTTAAATAATAACCTAACAAAAGAATCAACTTTTATAGATGTGGGTAGCAATTATGGGTGGCATTCAATAATCGCATCTAAATTGTGTAAAGAAGTTCATAGTTTTGAACCACAAAAAGTAATGTGCGAAATACAAAAAATGAGTATTTTAGAAAATAATTTGGAGAACTGTCACATTTACGACATTGCGTTAGGCGAAACAACTAAAGACGCTAAAATGGCATCAATAAATTATTTACAAGAAGGTATTAATATTGGGGATTTAAGTCTCGGGTCGGACGGAGAATCTATTATAGTTAAAACTATAGACTCTTTTAATTTTAATAGGATTGACGTTATAAAAATAGACGTTCAGGGATACGAAACATTTGTTTTAGATGGAGCTTTAGAATCCATAAAACAACACAAACCAATTATGATAATTGAATTTGAAAATTTTCAAATGAGTAAATTTTCATATTCACCTAAAGAACTTTTTAATAAAATAAAAGAATTAGATTATGAAATATATTTTTTAGAGTACACATACCCGTCTGACCATGTTTGTATACATAAAAGTATGGTTAATAACTTTGAAAAAAATAATACGGTTGTTACATTATCAGTTAGTAACGATTTAAATAATAATCTTGATAATGGTATTACAAAAAAAATAATATAATAAACAAAAAAAATAATATAATAAAAGATATGGAATATTCACAATATTATGAACAAGATTTTTTAATCGAATACTTTAACAATAAAAAAAAAGGAATTTTAGTTGATATTGGTGCTGCCGACGGTATTAATAATTCTAACACAAGATACCTAATAGAAAATGGGTGGGAGGGTTTATTGGTAGAACCAAATAAAAAAAATTATAATAAGTTATTAGAACTTTATGATGGTAATAAAAATATTACTATTGAAAATTGCGGATGTTCAAACGAAAACGTAAAAGACGCTAAATTTTTTATAGATAAAAATGACGAGTTTGAACAGATATCTACATTCTCTGAAGAAAATTATCTCAGTTGTAAAGATTATTTCAAATGTGATTATGTTGAGGATGAAATTGATCTTATTAAAACTTCGGATATTTTTAAAAAACATAATCTAAAAAATATTGATTTTATTAGTATTGACGCAGAAGGGTACGATTCTTTAATTATTAACGGTATTGATTTTAATGAGGTCGTAATTGATTTATTTTGTGTTGAGGGTATAAATGAGGAGTGTGTTGATAATTTATTAAAAAACGGGTATAATCTAATATATGAAACAATTGGTAATAAATTTTACAAAAAAATAATATGAAAATTTTAATAATACAAGAAAAGGGTAGACATGAAAAAAATTGGATGTTTAGGGAGTCGTTAAACATTCAAAGATCATTGACTAAATTAGGTTACAAATCAACCGTATGGGGTCTTAATTATAATACATATAAAACACCATTTGAAGAAATGGAAAAAGAACATGATGTCATTTTTTTAATAGAGAACTATCCTAATAATGATTGGGTTCCAGACCTATCAAAATCAAATAAATTAAAAGTATTTTGGTCAATAGATTCTCACGTAGTTTTAAACGAACATATTGAAATGTGTAATAAACATAAGATTGATATTGTATTAAACGCAGTACACGGACATGAAAAACATTTTACCAATCAAAAAACTTTTTATTTCCCTAACGCTTATCCTGATGATTTAATTTATCCTTTAAACATTGAAAAAGTAAACGATGTTGGGTTTTGTGGTAATATAAATAATAGAGGCGAGTGGCTTAATTTAATTAATTATAATTGTAAATTAAAGGTGGATGAATTTGTTATTGGTAATGACATGGTGGAGGCAATTAACAAATATAAAATACATTTTAATAGAAACATATCAGACGATTTAAATTATAGAACTTTTGAAACTTTAGGTTGTCAAACTTTTTTATTAACTAACCACACACCAGGATTAGATGAATTATTTGAGGTTGGTAAACATTTAATTACGTATGATAGTACTGACGATTTAATTCAAAAAATTAATTATTATTTAAATAATGATATTGAAAGAAATGAAATTGCAAAAAATGGTTATGAACATGTAATTAATAATCACACATACCTTAAAAGAATGGAACAATTAATGGAAATATTAAAAAAAGAAATATAATATGAATTACATAACGACTAACCATCAAGGGGGGTTATGTAATACCCTATTTAAACTATCGGCAGCAATTAGTACAGCGTTAGATAATAAGGTTGAATATTTATTTTCTAATGAGTTTGTTAGAGTAGGTTACGATCCAGACTATAGCGAATTTAAAAACAATATTTATAGAAATATAAATTTTATTGATACTCTACCTGACAATTACGTAAACTACCCCGAAAAAAATTTTTCATATAACAACATAGAATATGTTAAGGGAACTAACTTACTGTTAAATGGATACTACCAAAGTGAAAAATATTTTATTAATAATAAGGATTTTATCTTAAATCTTTTTAAACCGACGGATGAAATAAAAAACAATATTATAAATAAAGTTGACGGTATACAAAATTCAATTTCAATACATGTTAGAAGAGGGGATTATTTAAATCTACCCGATTATCACCCACAACAACCTATTGAGTATTATAAAAATGCTGTTAATTTTTTTGGTTTAGAAAAAAATTATGTTATTTTTAGTGATGATATAAATGGTGCTATGGAGTTGTTAGATTTTATACCAAATAAAAAGGCAGTATCTTTAGGTGAAGATTATTTAGATTTATACGCAATGAGTTTATGTGAACATAATATAATTTGTAATAGTACCTTTGGGTGGTGGGGGGCATATTTAAATGAAAATGTAAATAAAAAAGTTATTGGTCCTAAAATTTGGTTTGGACCAAATTTGAAAAATCATAACACCAAAGATATAATACCAGAAGAATGGATTAAAATGTAATATGAAAAATAAAATATCAATTTAAAATGTAATATGAAAAATAAAATATCAATTTGTATCCCAACCTATGAACAACATGGTAAAGGTTATATTTTTTTAAAAAAATTATTAGAAACAGTAAAAACACAGACTTACACTAACTATGAAGTAGTAATATCTGACCATAGCACAAACAACGAATTAAAAAATTTGTGCGATTTATTTTCAAATAATATGGATATAATATATGTAAAAAATACAATCAATAGAGGAAATAGCCCATTTAATACAAATAATGCCATAAAATTTAGCACTGGAGATATAATTAAAATTATGTTTCAAGATGATTTTTTTATTACAGATGACGCATTAGAAAAAATTAACAATGCTTTTAATGAACAAAAATGTATGTGGTTAGTATCAGGGTGTAACCAAGTTGACGAAACTGGGACTAACTTTTTTCAAGAAATGGTTCCTTATTGGAATAATAATATCATATTAGGACTAAACACTATTAGCTCCCCGTCTGTTTTATCTTTTATAAAAGATGATGAATTAGAATTTGATGAAAAATTGGTTATGTTAATGGATTGTGATTTCTACTTTCAACTTTATGAAAAATATGGACTACCATATATTATTAACGATTACTTAATAACTAATAGGTATCACGAAACTCAAGTTAGTCGTCTGTATAATTGGGATAACTTTAGTGGAGAAATAAATTATGTTAAAAACAAATACAAAATAGTATGAATTTAGAAAACGGGGGAGAAAGAATGGATATTAACTTTTTTAATATGAGTTATGACTCATTTGACATATACCAAAAATCACATTATAAAAGATATGAATTTGCTTGTAATTTTATAAATAATGACGATGTCGTTGGAGACTTTGCTTGTGGGTCAGGATATGGGTCTATAATGTTATCCAAAAAATCGAAATCCGTAACAGGGGTCGATATTTGCAATAGGACAATAGAAGAAATTAAAAAAAGATATTCAGAAGTTAATAACGTAACATTTGAAAAAGAAAATTTGCTTAATTTAAAATATGAAAATATATTTGATAAAATAATTTCTTTTGAGACGATTGAACATTTCGATGAAGATGAGATTAATAGAATATTAAATATTTTTCATAAGTCTTTAAAAGAAAACGGAAAACTTATTTTTTCAACACCTTACAATCAAGAAAAATGTGTAAATTCTATGTTATTTCACAAATATTTTTATATTATAGAAGAAACAATTCAAAAATTAGTGAGCAATCTTTTTGAAATTGAAAAACTATATTATCAAAATTATACTACTCACGAGATTGGTGAGAGTACAGAACCAAAACATTTCATTATTGGAATTTTAAAAAAAAAATAACATATGAAAAAAATATTTTCAAAAATTGAACCATATAAGTTAATTTCATCAATCATTTCAATTGATGAAATAGGTTCTTATAGAACTGATATAAGCCCAAATACCGAATTTCTTCAAGTCAGCGCTAGAAAGTTAAACGGAGATGTGTTTGTAAAAGCACACAAACACAAATCAATTTTAAGACAGATTACAATAACTCAAGAAGCTTGGATTATAATAAAGGGCAAGATAAAGGCAACGATATATGACATTGATAAAAACTTTTTAGAAGAAGTTATCATAACTGATGGTGGATGCATCGTTCTATATAATGGTGGTCATAGCCTTACCTCATTGGAGGATAATACGATATTTTATGAAATAAAAATTGGACCCTATTATGGACATGAGAATGATAAAGAAGACATCTAACTGTTTAATTACAGGAAAACCAATTAACAAAATATTGGACTTTGGTATGCACCCATATGCTGATACTTTTGTCAGTGAAGAACTATTGGATAAAAACGAACCAGTATTTCCATTAGAGGTGTATTTAAATACAGAAAATGGGCAAGTTCAATTGGGTTGTATAACAAATGACTATGAAAGATATAATCTATATAGTTACTCATATACATCCTCTAACTCTAAATTTGCAAGAAAACATTGGGAATCATATCACAAGAATATTATTAACAGATTTAACCCTATTGATAACTTCGTAGTTGAGATTGGATCAAATGATGGGTTTTTAATTAATTTATTCCAAAATACCAATAGAATTTTAGGGATAGACTCATCAAAAGATATGGTTGATATTGCTAATAGTAATAGTATAGATTCTATACATAAAATATTTAACATGTCTGTTAGTGAAGATGTTGTTAGAGAACATGGTAATTGTGATATAGTTATCGCTAATAACGTATTCAACCACTCAAATAACCCTCTTGATTTCGCTAAAGGAGTGTCTAATATGTTAAGTGATAATGGTGTTTTTATATTTGAATTACCATACTGGTTAGATACGGTTAAGAGTGGTAAATTTGACCAAATTTACCATGAACATATTAGTTACTTTACTGCCAAGTCAGCGTTTTACCTACTAAAGGATGCTAATTTGGAAATATTTGACATTGAGATAGTTGATTATCATGGTGGTAGTATAAGAGTTTACTCTAAAAAATCAGATAATGTTAAGATGAATGAGTGTGTTTCTAATCATATTAAAAATGAAACAGAATTTGGGTTATTTGATTTTTCTACATATGAAAATTGGCAAAAAGAAATAAAACATAAAAGAAACCAATTTCTATCAGATTTATTAAAATTAAAATGTGAATCACCTAACTCTATTATTATTGGGGTTGGAGCGGCGGCAAAGGCAAACACTTTCATAAATTATTATAGATTAGATAATACCTTTCTTAATTATATTACTGATTTGTCTCCACATAAGGTTGGAAAATATACACCACTAACTAGAATTCCAATTGTAACAGATGATGAATTTGCTAAATATGATGATGTATATGCAATGATATTGTCTTGGAATATCTCTAATGATTTAAAGGATATCTTATTAAAAATAAACCCAAAAATAAAATTTATAAATATATGAAAGTAATTAACGTATTTAACAAAGGAAATGAGAATTTAGAAATACATAAGGATGATAGAGGCGTCATAGCCGATATATTCTATAACACTAATATAGAGCATGTTGCTATAATAAAATCCGAACCAAACGCAATAAGAGGAAATCACTACCACAAAGAAACAACACAATCTATGTTAATCACTAAGGGGTCTTTGGAGTATTGGTATAAACCATTTGAAAGTGATGAACCATCTAAAATGTACCTATGTCAGGTTGGTGATTTAATCACTACCGACCCATATGAAGTACATGCTCTTAGAATAACTGATGAAGGAAATGAGTTTATTGTTTTTTCAAAGGGTAAAAGAGGTGGTATGGATTATGAATCTGACACATATAGAGTAGAATCAATAATAGGTATATAATTAAAAATGAAAAATACAAATTTTAGGAGTATAGGTAATGATGTTTTTATAAATGAGGATGCGATTATAAAGCACCCAAAACTTTGTGAGATTGGCAACCATGTTGCTATTGATAATGGAGTGACATTTTCAACCCAAATAAAAATAGGAGACTATGTTCACATAGCACCTTTTGTTTGTACCATAGGAGGTAAAACAACAAAGGTAACTTTTGAAGACTTTTCTTTTGCCGCTGCGGGTACTAAAATAGTTACAGGTAGTGAAGACTACACAGGTGAAGGGTTAGTTGGCCCAACAATACCTGTAATTTACAGAAAATTAATTTTAAAAGATGTCACATTTAAAAAATATGCAGGTTGTGGTGTGAATTGTTCAATAATGCCGGGTGTAACTTTTGGTGAGGGAGCAATATTAGGAGCAAACTCTTTAGCTACAAAAGATTTGGAACCTTGGACTATTTATGTCGGTTCACCGGCAAAACCAATAAAAAAAAGAAATAAAGATTTAATATTAAACTATTCAAAAGAACTTGGGTATTAAAATTTAAAAAACTTAAAATGGGATTTGATGTAATAACGGAATTTGAAAATAAAATTTGTAAATTTTTTGGAGCCCCTTACGCAGTCGCGGTTGACAGCTGCACACATGGAATCGAATTATGTTTACGATACACCAACGAAAAAAAAATAAGTGTACCAAAAAGAACCTATTTGTCAGTACCATTTTTAGCGGAAAAAATGGGGTTAGAAAGAGAATGGAGAGATGAAGAATGGGAAGATTATTATACCCTTAACTATGGAGATAAAAGAATAATAGACGCTGCGGTGTTATGGAAAAAAAATAGTTATATACCAAATACCTTTATGTGTATTAGTTTTCAATACCAAAAACACCTATCATTAGGTAAGGGCGGGGTTATTTTACTTGATAATGAAGAGGATTATCATATATTAAAAAAAATGTCTTATGATGGAAGGATACCTAATACCCCATGGAGAGATCAAGATATTGACGTTGTTGGTTTTCACTACTATATGACTCCTGAAACTGCAAAGTTAGGGATAGATAAGTTACAGACGGCGATTAACACAATACCAAGAAAATGGGTTGTTACCGATTGGCCAAATTTAACAGAATTAAAAATTTTTAAAAACAAATAAATTATGAGTAAAAAAGCATTCATTACAGGTATTAGCGGTCAAGATGGTTCTTATTTAGCTGAGTACCTTTTAAGTTTAGGATACGAAGTTTATGGTATCATAAGAAGAAATTCAGTTTCTGAAAATCAACAAAGTAGATTTACTGAAAAGATAAGAAATAAATTACATATTTCTTATGGGGATTTGTTAGACCAAGGCAGTTTAGATAGACTTTTATCTGAAATCCAACCAGATGAAATTTACAATTTAGCAGCACAAAGTCACGTTAGAGTTAGTTATGACATTCCACAATTTACCGTTCAAACAAATGCTATTGGTGTACTTAATATTTTGGAAGCATATAGAAGGTCATGCCCTAAAGCAAGATTTTATCAGGCAAGTTCTTCCGAAATGTTTGGAAGTTCGGTTGATGATGACGGATTTCAACGAGAAACCACGCACATGACGCCTGTATCCCCTTATGGTTGCTCAAAAGTATTTGGTTATAATATTGTAAAAAACTACAGAAAAGCATATAAATTACATGCATCCAATGGTATTTTATTTAATCATGAGTCACCAAGACGAGGGTCTAATTTTGTAACAAATAAAGTCGTGAAAACTGCGGTTCAAATAAAATTTGGGTTAACCGATAAATTAGTTTTAGGGAATTTAGACTCTTATCGTGATTGGGGTCACTCAAAAGATTACGTTAAGGCAATGCATTTAATTATAAATAATGCCACACCAGATGATTTTGTTGTATCGACAATGGTAACTCACTCTGTAAGAGATATGGTTGAGTATGTTTTTAATAAATTAGAGTTGGATAACACAAAATATGTGACACAAGATGGTAAATTTATTAGACCTGAGGAATTAGATTATTTAAAAGGGGACTCCACTAAAATAAGAAAAATATTAGGATGGGAACCTGAATACACATTTGAAACTATGTTAGACGAAATGATTGAGTATTGGTTAAATTATTTTAAAAAATAAAATTATGGAAAAAATATTAGTAACGGGTGGGTATGGTTTAGTTGGTTCAGAATTTAATTCCAATAATTATTATAGATTATCCTCTAAAGAAATTGATTTAAGAGTAAGTAAAGATGTTGATTTATTATTATTTGAAAATAAATTTGAGGGTTTAATACATTGTGCTGGTAAAGTTGGCGGTATCGCATCCAACATGAATTTTAAAGGTGAATACTTTTATGATAATGTAATGATTAACACTAACATTATAGAGTCAGCAAGAAAAAATAACATTAAAAATTTAGTAGCATTTTTATCTACGTGTGTTTTTCCAGATCAAACTGAACATCCTCTAACTGAAAGTAAAATCCATTTAGGCCCCCCTCATTTTTCTAATGATGCTTACGCATATGCAAAACGTATGGCAGATATACAAATTAGAGCGTATAAAGAACAATATGGTTTAAATTATAAATCAGTAATACCTTGTAATATTTATGGTCCTAATGATAATTACGACATAAAAAATGGGCACGTTTTACCATCATTAATACATAAATGTTATTTAGCAAGAGAAAACAAAACACCTCTAATAATTTGGGGGTCAGGCAAACCATTAAGAGAATTTATTTTTAGTAGAGATGTTGCTAAATTAACTGAATGGGTACTCCACAATTATAACGAGAACGAACCAATCATTTTAACAACATCAGAAGAAATTTCAATTATGGATGTTGTTGGTGTTATCGTTGAGTTAATGAACTTTAAAGGTGATGTCATTTTTGACGCATCTAAACCTGACGGACAATTTAGAAAACCTTCAGATAATTCTAAAATAAAACATTATTTACCTAACTTTAAATTCACCCCATTATACGATGGGTTAAAAGAAACTATTGAGTATTTTGAAAAAAACTATAACCTTATAAGAAAATAAACTATATGACTAGAAGAAAACCACAACAAACTGAAGAAACTTACGTTCCATTAGTCTCT
>Ga0181346_1001346_pt1 | contig 10801 bp, 27 predicted proteins | sample Su13VDMM15DN_FD_130100 | JGI IMG/M metagenome (GOLD analysis project Ga0181346, IMG submission 130100) | Freshwater viral communities from Lake Michigan, USA - Su13.VD.MM15.D.N | ecosystem: Environmental > Aquatic > Freshwater > Lake | place: USA: Michigan | collected 2013-07-15 | reverse complement strand
TCCCTTTGAATTTTTGTTAAATTTTCCATTGTTTAATTTGTTTTTTTGTTTGTTCTAATTGATTTTTATAAATACTGATTTGGTTTAAATATTTATCGTGTTGCAATATAACTTTTTTTGTTAATATATACTGCATAAGTAATATTATTTCTTCTTCAAGTTCTTGAATTTCAAGTGAAATAATTTTTACGTTATGTTTTAAATATTCTAATTCCATTGATTAGGTTGGCTAATTAGATTTAAATTTAAAGTGATTGAATATAATAGCCATTGCGCTTGTTTTGTTTTTAAAATATTGCGTTCATTTATTGCAATTTTTCGCAACCTATTTATTCTGTCATATCGGTTTCTTAAAGTGTCTATTCTGCTCATTTGTTTTCGGTTTTTAACTTGTGTACTAATTCTTTTTGTAATCGCCATTTGTTAGCTGCTTTGCCTAACTCTATAAACTCTTGGTCATCGCATTCGCCAGTGTGTGTCATTTCTAAACAATTTTTATAATACTGCCATAGTATAGCTAACTTGTTTTCTTCTTCTTGTATGCTCATTCTTTGTACCCTCCTTGTGTATTGTAAAATTCGGTTAATATTGTAGGTGCATTTTGCCCTAATGCTAACCTAATAGCCATTTGATAAGTACCTTTGCATAATGTTGGTGATTCACTTATTATTTGCTTTAATACTGTTTGAAATTGTACTCCCATTTTATCAGCAATATACCCTATTGATTCTTGGCTTTCTAGTAGCGCTAATACTACTTCTTTTGTTAATCGTTCTTTTTGCATTATGATACTTTCTCGCTTATTAATGTGAATACTTGATTGAACATTGCATCAAACTCTTCTTCATTTGATTCTCTTGGTGCTAAACTTAAAGCACTACCAGTATTGCTTATACTTATATGTTCTCCATTTGGATAAGTGCATACTAATACTGCTTCTGTTTCGCTTACTATTTTAAAGTAGTGACAACTGTTTTTACGATACGCAGGTAATTCTAATTCGTGCGTTTCTTCGATTGTTTTTTTTACTGTGATTTTCATTGTTTAATTTGATTAGTCTTGTGTGATTAATAAGATTACGTATGTTAAAAAAAACATAGCTGCTAACATAAGTACAAATAGTACCTTTTCTAAAATTTGATTTTTCATTTTGTTTCAGTTGTGTTAAATGGCATTTCCATTGAGTGATAGGCTTTTCTTGTTTCTTGGATTACGTGGTTAAAATATTCTTCTGCATCGTAATAAGTTAGTCTTGTCTGTCCATCTAATTTACATCCAAACTCGCTTAAAATTGCATAGCCTATTTCTAATTTGTAAAGTGTTACTGTTACTAAATGCTCTTTTGAAAAAGTATTAGTAAATGTTAGTGATGTGATTTTTTCCATTTTGTTATTGCAGTGTAGGATGCTGCACCCCTTTTAGTTTTATTTATTTTTTTAATAAACTTTCGATGTAGCAAACTCTTTTAAAATAATAATCTGCATCCCAACCATTACCTAAATATTCAATTAATCTTTTTAAATTTCTGTCTAATGCATTTTTTAATTGCTCTTTAGTTAAATTTTTGTATTCTCTGCGGTAGTCGTATCTTTTCATGATTTTATATTGTTTCCTCAATTCCTAAAATTGTATTAAATGTATGGCTTGTACTATCCTCATCATCTATCCATCCATCTTTCATTTTATCTTTTTTGCCTAATCTTAAAAAGGCATCTTTAAATGAGTATGCTTTAATTTTGTAGCATCCCAATCCAAAAGTAGTTGGAATCCAAATTGTAAATTCTTGTTTTTTCATAATTTTCATACAGTGTAGGATGCTGCACCCCTTTTAGTTATAATTCTTTTTTAGTCATTATGTAACCAATAGGAAACTTTTTCTTACATTCACTTCCTATTCCCATTACCCAAGAATCTGAATATTTGTTTTTATCTGATGATGGATATGCATCAAGACCATAAATAGAATTTATAAAATATTTTGGGTTGGTTATTGCTTTTCCACAGCAAGGGCAATGGTCTAAATTTTCATCGTATGCTTTTTCTTGATTTCTGTTAAACATTGCATCATTAGATATTGTTGGAATAGAAATGATGTTTGCAGGTTCTTTTTTGTTTTCCATAATTAATTTTTTTAGTTTTTGTTATTGCAGTGTAGGATACTGCACCCCTTTATGATTAATTTAAGTTTGTTAATTTGTAAATCCCTGCTTTGATTTTAGCCTCAATTTCCTTAGTACTTTCCCCTAAGTACAAGTTTCTATACTTGCTTGTGGTCTTAGAATAGTTGTAGTAATATTCATCTAAATAAACTACTCTTTTGCCATCCTCGAAAGTGGTCTTTACAATATTGCTATTGTAACTTTGAAACATTCTGTACTCAGAAGTGTTAATCATAAATTGATTGGCAACCTTGTTACCTTTGCTGCTTGTGAAATTTGATACTGTCATTTTTTTAGTTTTTGTTTTTATGTTGGTTATGTTTTATGTCTTATTGACCCCACGAATATACAATTGCAATTATTATAAAAACAAATAAAAAAATTAATAATTTTATAAATGGTTGATAATTAACGTATTTATTTTTCTTGAAGAGCATAAAAAAACCCAAATAACTTAATATTTGGGCTAAAAAAAGAAAGTAATAATGCTCAATGGCTAACTATTTTTTACTTATTTCATATTGATGAAGAAAATTTCCTAACTTGTCCACAAATTCCTCGTTTAGCCATTCGTTTGAATTGGAATAGAATAATAAACAATGTATTAATTCGTGATAAAATGTAGCTAAAATAATCTCTTCTTTGTAACTTGTCCAACCCTTTTTAGTTTTGTATTTTTTAGCAAGAATAATTTTGTTTTCAAATGAATTATACATACCATAGCACTTATTTTTATGGCAATAAAGGTCATCAAATATAACTTCTATCTTTTGCCCTAATATTTGAAATTCGCTTGGTATCATAGCTCCATTAATTCATTTATAGCGGTAGTTCCATTAATAACAACTCCACATCCGATAGCAGGTTTCTTTCCATATTTAGCATAACTGAATGCAATATTTTTATGGTCAATGCCACAACCAACTTGCTGACCGAAGATTTTAAAATTTGCTCCTACAAAATACTCAGTATATGCTTGGGTATGTAGATGACCTTGTACGGTACTCATCATATCTGCTTTACATTTAACTCTTGCAGTTCCTCCTTCTCCGTGAAGATATTGTACTCCATCAATTATATGTCTATCTACAAATGTCCAAGTAGGCACTTCAAGTACATCTTTATATTCTTTAATCCACTTGCTTGATATACCACCTGTCTGTGCTTTACGCATTATTAATCTATCGTGATTGCCAATTATAACTGTTGAATGAGGAAAACAATTGTGCCACTTTTTGATTTTTCTAATTGACAATTCTAACTCATCTCCACCACTTATTGAGTCAGGTATTGTTTCGTGATAAGAAGCAAAATGGTTGTCAATTATATCTCCGATAAAAACTACATCAGTGCATTTATACTTGTTATAGATGTCTTTGCAGAATTCAAAATAACCATCTAAACAAAAAGGCTCGTGCAAGTCACCAATGACTAACACTCTTTTCTGATTATTTTCAATTCTAATTTTCTTTAAAATATCGTATTCTTCTGGTGTTAATCGTGGTCTTATTTTCATATTATTTCATATTAAATAAATTCTTGATGTACTCAACTGTTTCATCAGGAGGAGTAATATCTTTTACCTCAATAAAATTTAGCCTATCATTGATTTGCTGTTTAGCTTCTTGTACGTTTCTTGCACGTACAATAGTATACATTTTCCTGCCATTAAATTCGTATGCTATTTTGTAGTCTTTCATAGTGAATTGTATTTAATACGTTATCGGGTATAATTGGACTTAATGAATGGTATATCGTACCTCATTGGGTATAAAACTATTCTTTGTTCATTATTTTGTGAAAATAAGCAATTCCAATATAAGCTAATATTATCAATGGCAAGATATACCAATAGTCAGCACCTATTTGTTTATACCAAATTAATTTAGGGCAGTCAATTGGTACTTCAACTAACACTTTCTTTTCATAATAAATTGTATCTCCTTTGCACTTTCCTTCTATGTATATTTTGCCAAACTTTTTAACATAAACTATTTCTAATTTATCTTTAGTTATATAAACCGAATCAACAAATTCGTTGAATATCGTATCGGTTTGTATGGTTTCGGTTATAATCGTATCGTGAATTGTTACAATTACACTTGCAGTATCTTGGTTACAGAACTTTTCTATGGCTTGGTGTTTAGTATAGCAACTTGATAATAATAAGATGAGGATTAAATATTTCATTTTCTTTTCTTTTTTAAGTCTTGTTCCTTTTTTAAATCAATAGCTTTTTGTTTTTCTTTCTCTATGATTATAGCAACTATCTTTGCACGTTCTATGTCTACACTATCCACTACTTTATTACAAGTAATTGTTTTCTATTGCCACTCTTTTTTAGTGAAATGTGAATCCAAGTATAATCGTACTCATTAATAACCTGGTCATAATCTAATCCACTTAATTTTATAAAATCAAATATCTTTTTATTTTCTACTTTTGAACCTGCACTAATATCAATACTATTGCCTAAAACGTGACCACTTGTCACACTTCCTTTTACTGCTTTATTAAGTGCTAAACATCTATAAAAACTGTTTATCTTTATTGGCGAATTATACCACTCTCTAATAGGTTCAAATAAGTTTTCTGCAACATACTTCATTGCATCTAATTCAAGTTCATTAGGCACGTTCTTAATGCCCATTCTTAAAGCAGTTGCACTCTCGGTTGCTTCTTGTAATGTTATGTGTTTACTTATCATTGTCATTAGTTCACTTATTAGTTTACTTTTGAGTTTATCTTTGTCATATAGCCACCAATTCCAATTAATGCACTTAATACCAATTTAGGATATTCTTTATTGATGTCAAAAGTAACCCAATCTATCGTAACCCAAGCATTCGCAATAGCTACAATAAAACCAAAAATAGTGCTTAATCTACTTTCCCAATTTTTTTTTAGCATCCCAATTTTTTATAAATTTTATGATAGACAAAATTGAAAATATAAATGCACTCAATCCTGCTAATGCTTGAATTAATGGGAGTAAAGCACTTGCGTAAGCAGTTATAACTCCAACCCATACAAATACGTTTTCAATAAATAAAGTAGTATTCTTATTCATTAAATTAATCCAAGTTTAGCCTTAATTTTTTCATCCATTGTTTGATACACACTCCAATCATCTAACTCTTCAGGTGTCATATACCCAACCGATGCTTCTACAATTAAATCATTGTAATATAGTATGTAGTTAAAAGGAAAGTTTACCTCATCAAATGGCATAATTTCATAAGATAAAATATTTACCAATCCTAAACTTAAATATTCTTGTAATGTAATAGTTATAGTTCTCATATTCCTAAAGCAGTATAAGTATTTAAAATATATGTTCTTAATAACTGATTATCAAAATTGTTATTTCCGTGACCACTTACGAGATGTCCTGTTGTAGCATCAAGATTAGCAGTAGAGGTATTACCTAAAATAGCCAACTCGCCAATTTCTTGACTTAATATTGTTGATGTTGGTGCTATTGTAAATGAACTAGAAGTCGTGTTTATAATTACACGAACAGTATTTGCAGTTCTTGTGCCACATATCCAATTGCGAGCAGAGGTTGTAATACCACTTGCAATTGCTGTTGTAGCAGTATGGTTCATATTTATAGTAATTTGACCACTTGTATTTTTAAATATAGAAGCATTTCTTGTAGATGTTCCCGAACCTTGACCCATCATACTTGAATTAGATGAATTAGTAGCAACCACTCCATAAATAAATTGAGAACAATTAAATCTATCAGCAGACCATTTCGGTGCAGTTGCGGGGTTATAGCCAAATGTTAAATATCCACCTGTACCAACTGATGTTCCATTTGAAATAAATCCCGAATTATTATTCCAATTTATTCTTGATGAATTAACTTCAACTGCATCATAAGAACTATTTATTAAGTTAATTTTTGCAGCAGTTCTATCATTTGTTCCTACAAATAAATGGAATTTATCAAGACAATCAAAGATGCCTGATGACACCATTGGTTTGATAAGATTATTATCAATAATAGTTAGTACTCCACTATCAATAGTTCCTCCTGCAGCCACAATTCTTGATTGCCAAGATAATGCCTGACTACTCAAACCTGTAGCAGTTATGTTATTAAAAGTAGTTCCGATTCCTATTCCTAAAGCCATAATTAGTTATAGCAAATTATCGTTCCACTTGTTAAAGTAACTGCATTAAATACCGAGCCACTTCCTGCCGATAAATATGCTCCTGCTTTGATTGTAACTCCCGTAAGACCTTTTGATGTCATTACATTTACACTATCTATTTGCAATGCACTAAAAACTGCATCTGAATTAACTACAATTGATGTGTATGTCTTACCTGTAAATGCTGAAGTTGTGCTTATAACTTCAAAACTTTGTGACCCTACTATTTGCTCTAATGCTGTTGCCATAATTTTATTTTATTTGTTTAATAATATATTTTTTTATTTATTTTAAAGGTATTTGACACCTGTTTCTTTCTTGTGCTAATTCAAAAGTTAAATTCATTTCCCAACCATTTACCTTATCTGCTAATACTTCTCTTAAAGGTACTAAATTTGTTGCAAAACTTAACAAAAAGTAATCTTGATATGTTGGGTTAGTCAAAGCAGAATAAACATCTTGTGATATACTTAAACAATCGCTTAAAGTATCACGTTCATTTGTTTGGTCATCCTTTTGTATATCCATTACTTTTACGTTCATTACTAAACTTAAAGTATTACTATCAATACTACTATCAATTACATCAACCCATAATAAAGGGTATTGCTCTTGTTCACTCGCTGAAATATCTGATGCTTCACCAAAGTTAAATCCGTTTATCTGTGCGTGGTTTGTCGCTATTGTTTCGAACAGGTTTATTATTTGATTGAGTGTGTAAAATTGCATTTTCTTTTATAAATTTTTGTAACTTTTCAATGTTTCTAATCTTTGTTTTCATTAACAATATGTACAAGGTTTGGTTAATTCTCTCGGTTCTATTTTTATTCCTTGAAAGTTATATCTACCACTGCAACAATCATCACCATCTAATAACATTCCACTATTATAATTCGTTCTTTGCGGAAAGATAGTGTCTATGCCTACACCAGTTTGCGTTAAATACAAAGGGTAAGTAGTTGTGTTAGCTAATAAGAATTTAGTTAATCTCTCGGCATATACTTGTGCTTTGTTTCTTGCCTCATCCATTATATCCCTAATCTCATTCATACTTGCAGGTTGCATATTGTCAGCATTCTGAACACCTACTGCTTTGTTAAAATACTTATAGTTCATTGCTAATGGTAATTCAACTTGCATGTACCAAATCATAGTATTAGTAATGTAGTTATCAATTAAATTCTTATTTGCATTCGTTGTTGTACTCGCTGCAATTTGTGTTTTTAATTCGTTGTATAAACTTGTTCCTAAAATAGGTAATATATAAAACTCTTGCACCTCAATAATAGTAGGGGTTACAATCTTCATATCAACATTATCCTGCAATACAGAACGCTGCTTTAATGTTTGTTCGCTTAAAAATAAAACTTGTGCTGCCATATTATTTAACTTTTTTTACTAATTCTTGTACCCAAATATGTCTGCAATATGGTAAGTTTACATCTTGAATTGGGTCATGATACCAACCACCTCTGCGCCTAAATGCATCGTAGTTAGGTATATCGTAAACTTGCCCTAAATCATTACCAATGTTTTCAATATCTTCACGACTAAAATAACGTGGATTGCTTATCATTGCTGCACAAAAATCTCTACTAACACCACCCTCTACTAATGCAGGTGCATCACTTCTTTCAGCATATTTGTATCTTATAAACAATTCACTAAAAGTTGGTACGTTTTTGTTTTCTCCTTTAGTAGTTATCTTTAAGTTTTTATCAATTAAACCATCACCGATTAAAGTTTCTATTGCATCGCTAACTTTGGTTTTATCTAACTTCATTACTTCCATTAAACTTTCAATAGTTATATCTGGAGTCTTTTTAATTAAGTCTAATATTCCTTGTTCAATTTTAGAAATAAAATCTTCCTTGCCAAACATTACTTTTTTAGTTTTTACAAGTTCAAAGTTTTCTACACTTTCACCATACTTACTGAATGTTTCGTAATCTATTAAATCTTTTACTTGCTTGCTAAACTTAAAGTTTGTTGCAGGTGCTTGAACTACTTGTGTAGGCTCTAATGGTTTTCTGCCAATTATTTCACGTAACTCATCTTTTGTTAAAATTTGTGTTAGTGTTTGTTCGGTGAAACTTGGCATAATAGGTTCAAGTTGTTTTATTTTTAACTTACCTTTTACAGGTGCAAAAATATTAAATATTTGCTCTTGAACTTCTTGTCTTGGTGCTACATAAGTATTTGTAAATAGGTTAAACGCATCAATCATTTCTGCTCTACCACCTAATTGTCCTTCTACACGAACACCAAAAATCATTGGTGAAGTTACTTTATGTCCTACAAATATTTCTTGTTGTATTGTATCGTTTAAGGCTGTGTATTTGTCTGCAAAATCTCCTGCGCTTAAATCGTTTATAATTGCTACTCTATCCTTGTCATCCGCAAAGTCTACAACAATCGAACCTGCGCTGTCTGTTGATGTAAATTTGCTCTTTAACTTGCGTTCAGTAGCTTTCATTTCATCATCGCTTGGAATGCCATTAACAAAAGTAATCATCTTGCTACCTTTAAAGCTATTTTGTATTTCTGCTCTATGATAATTTGCTACTTCTGCATCTGTTATAATTGCTGGAACTGCCCCAATGTAATCGGGTAAAGTATAAGTATTTAAATTTGGTCTATAACTCTTGTAGTAATAAATCGATTCTGCTTGTTTTACATTTGGGTCATAAGCAGGCAAAGTAGTAAACAATGGTGATGTATTTTCGTTTCCACTTTCATCTATCCATTCATCACTAATATAGAATTCTGAATTATCTTCATTGCTTCTTACTGTGCAATAATCAATGTGGTATAACTCTTGTCCTTTCTTTCCTTTTGTTCCTACTACCTTAATATAACAACCACCAAATAATTCATTGTCTAAAATAGTTTTTTTAGCTAAATCATTTAGTGTTTCGTACTGGTTAGGGTTATCAATAAATGATTGTAGTGCAATAACTTCTTCACCTTGCATTTCTGTTTGGTCAAATTGCCAACCTTTACCACTAATATATAGTTGTTTGCTTGTTACTATTGCGTTATGCTTTGCACTTCTATTAAATAATAGTACAAGGTATTGAGGATAGTTGTTTTCTTCACCATATTTAACCCATACTTTTGACTTTTGCTCCACAAACATTGGAACTTTGTCATTACTAAATCCGATTCTAATAGTTTTATCTGTATATGCCATTTATTGTGGTTGGTAAATTATGTTAGTTTCATCTTGTACATCGTATTCTGTGGTAGTTTGTGCATCCAAAACCACATCAACAACACCAACTTCAACTGTTTTTGTTATATAAGGAACTGCATCTGCTGCTGTTGTAAGCCCACTTGTGTTCGCTAATGATGTTTGATATACCTTATAGTTATAATAGCCTTTAAAACCTAACGTAACTTCGCCATTTAAAGTGTTTGCACTTACCTTTTCAATTATACTAAACTTATTATATCGTGTTTTATATGCGCTTGTATCAGTACCTATAAAATAATAAGGCACATTCGATGTTTGGTTTGTAAATAAAAACAAATAAATAGGATTTGTAACTGTTGAATTTTCAGTTAATGTTACTACTACATTGTTTGTGCTATTTTTTAAGAATCTTATCACTAACTATAAATATAAATAATTAAAAAGTTTGCTAAACAAACTAAAACAAAAAAACCAACCGAACTTAATCGATTGGCTTTTTGCTATGAAAACAATGAAGAATTTTAAACTAACATGTTATACTAACAATGCTGCTATGATAGTAGGGTCTACTTCTTGTGCAAATACTTTTTCCATTCCTGCGAATGTTAAAGAGTAGCCATTAAACTCATTTAATGCTGCACCACTTGTTCCTGTTCCGCCTGTACATTCCATACCGAATGCAGAACCGAAAATAAAGAATTGACCTGATTTCATTTCAACAATTATAGAAGTTCTATTCTTGATAATTTGTTGTAGTTTGAATTGTGTTTCATAAGCCATTTTTAAGAACGTAGCTGCGATAGTTTGCTCATAACCTACTGTTCCTATTTTAGGGTCAGTATTGATGTTATTAGTTGTACTATTTGCGCCTCTTGGCTCTAAAGCATAAGTAAAATATTTTTTACCTGCTGACCTTGTTATTGCTGTTACAAAACCACTTGCATTTTCTGTTACTGCTGTAATGTTTGCTTGTTCGGTTATGTATAAATTTTTAATACCACCAACTGTATCTTTACAGTCAAGTGCATATCCTGCTACTATTGCGCATGCCATGATTTTGAATTGGGTTTTAAAAAGGGTAGCAACTATTAGCTACTACCCTTTTGTGAATTAAACTGTGAATTTAACGATTTCTTGAACTTGTGAAACCTGAACACCTAATTTAGTTCTATATTTAAATCTAACTAAATCGAAGTCTTCTGAATACCAGAATTTGAAGTCTTCTTGTTCGTTTTCTAAATCAACACCCAAGAACATATTGCTATCTCTTAAAGCATAGATTG
>Ga0181346_1001345_pt1 | contig 10808 bp, 5 predicted proteins | sample Su13VDMM15DN_FD_130100 | JGI IMG/M metagenome (GOLD analysis project Ga0181346, IMG submission 130100) | Freshwater viral communities from Lake Michigan, USA - Su13.VD.MM15.D.N | ecosystem: Environmental > Aquatic > Freshwater > Lake | place: USA: Michigan | collected 2013-07-15 | reverse complement strand
CTGATCTAAAACACATGAAATCTTGTGAGCTATCGAGCACCATTTTTAAATCTTCACTATTGATCACAAAGTCAGCGTCTAACACCAGTGTCTGATCCCAGGGTGATAGATTGTATGCATCTACTCTGTTGCTGTTGTGCCAAGGTACATGTTGTTTTATGTCTCCAAACCAGCGTGAGTTCTCACCTAGTGGGTCAGCATATATTACCCGATCAAACACATCTTCGTGCTCAGCGGCAGGATTGTTTGTGACCACTGCTACAGGAATGTGTAAGAAGTGTTTGACTCGTTCGGCACACCATGCTGCCATATCCAAGTAGCGTGTGTGTTCTGTGTCAAAAGCAAATATTAGTGCGCCGGTAGTCATCGTTTGGTGCTGAGTTCGTTGTGTTCTGTCAGCCAGGCATTCATTTGCTCTTGCCAACGTTGCATGGCCAGTCCGCGCAGTTCTTCAGGCCGTATTTGAACAGGAGTTTCATACAAGTCTAGCAGCACTGCATCACCTGGTGGCACAGTGGCCAAGATGTTTAGGAGTTCAGGACCAGCACGCCACATACCTCCGTCGTGGGCAAATATCATTCGAGCTTCGTATTTTTCTCGGAGTATGCGCTTGGCAGCCACGTGATCAAAACGAGCACGGCTGTGCGAAATTAAATCGTCAGTGTTCATGTTGTGATTGTACAGGATGTACAGGGAAAAGTAAAGGGGCAACAGCCCCTTTTGGTTAGACGCAGGTGCTTGATATAGTGGGTGTGCCCCAGCTATTGGTTAGATAAGTTGTGGATGGCGGAGCATATCTACATATCACGGCCGGCGCTGTGCCAAATGTACTATACGGTGAAGTGGTGTCAGTTCCGCCCGAAATATTTGTGCTTTGACCTGCACCTGCTCTGGAATTACTATTCCAAGTTGTGACAAGTGTTAATGTGGTTGCGCCAAGATTTTTTGCAGCAGTCACAATAACAGTATCGCTTGTGTATGGACTCACAGTGTCGTTAAGTTGGAATATGGTAGTTGCAGCAGCGCCAGCAGTTAATGAATACCATCCTGTGGTTGTGGCCAGGGTGGTTTGGGTGCCACCTGTGCCACCTGTTCTTGTGGTACCTGTGAACACAGTGCCAGCAAGACTTTGAGATGCACTGTTAACACGACCGGTAAAACTTAGATCACCGACCTTGCCTATAAATGTGTTCCAGTCTGCATCATTGTCTGTGCCAGTGGATGATTTGTTCATGTTTAAAATAACTCTGCCGCCTGCATTCCAAAAATATCTAGCTTGATCAGCTGATGGAAAAGTTACTGTTGATGTCCAGGTAATAGTCCAGGCATTGGTGCCGGATCCAGTTGCTGAAGTTTTTGCAGCGGCACCAGTCCAGGTTGCGTAGGTACTTCCAACGGCTGCACAATTGCCACGATTGGTATTACAACTGGTAATATCAGCACTCACAGCAGACAGCACACCGATAGTTTGCCCTGCGGTAGGAGCAGATCTTGAAGTAATGACCGTACCAGTTTGACTGCCCATGCTGGTCAGTGTATTAACCAAACTGGCCCATTGCGTAGCAGTAACAGTTCCAGCAGCACTAACAGTGGTAATAGCTGTCTGACCCCAGCCGCCGTCGGTTGTTCCAGTGCTCCAAACAGCATTTATGTTTGTTGCACCAGTGTTTACAAACCCGTTGTAGTCTGTTGCTTCAATTAGTCCACCAGCCGAATATGTCATGTTATTATTCCAATTACTTTATAGTCACAATTGCTTCTATTGTACCTGGACCAGGGGTGAGTTTGTCAACCAGTGCTTGTCCAATTACGTTGAATGCTGTGGCTTCACCTGGTTGAGCTGCCCTGGCCACTCCCGAGCCTGCTGATACCAATCTGTCACCTTTGCGCACTACTCCAATTACTTGCACCGGAACACGGCCAGTCATTGCAACTGGTGGGTGCGTGTTGTCTTCTCCAGCGCCGCCATTCATTAGGTAGGCTGCTCTTGTACTTATAACGCCAAACACATTTTCACTCAAATCTTGTTGAGATCTAGTAATTTCGGCAGTACCGCCCAGTTCAACCACGGTACCTGGCGCTAGTTCTTCGTCAGCTGCAAAACGTTCTGCAACGTCAGCATACAAGGCTGTGGTAGCCGTGGCAAACAATCGATTAAAATAACTGGCAGATGATCCAATATTACCCACAGCATTTGATCCAGTATGTTCAATGCTAGGTGTACTCAATCCTGATACCACTGCACCAGTTGTGGTGATCACAACCACGTTGGATGTGCCGCCAATATTAAAATTGATATTGCCGCCAGATGATCCGGCATTGCCTTCTGTGGTGCCATTTTGAAATTTTGTAACTGACACCGCAGCACTAACGCCAGTTAGTTGACTGCCGTTACCAAAAATGTATCCACCAGCAACATTGCCAGTTCCAGACACTATGCCCGATCCAAACAAAATATTGCCACCAGTGATATTACCAGTGCCAGATACAACACCAGCACCAAACAGTATGTTTCCACCAGTGATATTACCAGTAGCAGTGATTAGTCCGGCAGTTCGTAAATTGCCGCCTGTGGCATTGCCAGTTGCTGAAATAAATCCGCCTGTTAGGATGTTACCGCCCGTGGCATTGCCAGTTGCTGACATTATTCCGCTGGTTAGAAGATTTCCGCCTGTGACGTTACCTGTTGTGCTAACTGCACCGCCTGCGGGTGGAATCACGTTGCCAATAAAGTTAAGGGCAGTAATATTGCCAGCAGCACTTACTATACCAGCTGTTAGTATATTGCCGCCAATTACGTTGCCCGATGCGGTAATCAACCCTGTAACATACACACCTGTGCTGGCCACTGTTTCAATAACACTACCAGCAACTGTCAATCTAATGTTGCCTGGATTGCTGATATTGCCGCTAACGTTGCCAGTGTTCCAGACAGTAAAACCTTTGTAAACTGTGGGAAATGCTGTGGCATAACCTGAACTGTTACCAGCTGGTACAAAGTCTGTAGCACCGCTGATAATACCAATTAAATTGTTATTGGCATACAAGCCTGTGACAATATAACCCGTAGTTCCGTCGCTTATGGTAATTGGTACAGCGCCAGATGTACCTTGTGCGCTCGAATATGCAGGGCCAACCACAATAAATGTAGCCGGGGCGCCGGCAACTGAACACACTTTGAGCTGTTGATTTACTGTGTCATACCATAAATCACCTACAATACTCGGACTTGGTGCTGATGCTGATGCTGAAGTAACTCCCAATGTTTTAAACCCAGCTGCGCCACCAGCATACACTTTTAACAATGTGTTAGTGCTATCCCACCATAGTTGGCCTGTGAGTGGTGCTGCTGGTGCTGTTGTGTTGGCTGAATTCTCCAACAAGTGGATAAAATTATCATCTAAAAACTGGCCGTATCCAGCATAGTTTTTGCCAATCAACGTCATCGAGCTGGCGGTGTTTACGGTACCATCTGTAATGGTAGCAAACGTTGTGCCGTTTGTTAGATTAATTGTATATGCCATGTTTGTCGCCTTGTTCCTATATCTTTCTATATTTATACAGCATTTATGTTGCTTAACGTCTGTATACGTAAGGTGTAATCAATTTGAATCTGTCGATTCAAACTTTTTTGCACTGGGTGAAAAATTACATGAGTAATTAATCGCAAATCTGTTGAGCTGCCGTTCCAGGATTTTAATCCTAATTCGTCAAAAACATATTCGCCGTTAAAGTTGGTTGAATTATCAAATGCTTGTTGTGTGGGCGGTTCGCTGTAGTCTAGCAAACAAGTCACTAGAATGTCTGTGTACACAGTACCAGAAGTATGCAACACTGTCATGTAATTGGTGTCGGGATCTGTATCGGCAGCAGAATTATCGTCTACTACTTTGGCGTAAGTTTCGTTGTAGAGTCCGGCATTTTGTCCGGTGTTGTTCGGGGGCAAATATGTAATAACGCCCGTGGGGTCTACAGAGCTGCCGCCGTTGCCAAACGCCATGGAATAGATAATTCCCAATCTGGCACCATTTGCATCCAATCGGTTACTTAGAGACTGTGCCATAGCAATAGATATATTTTCGTAATGAATTGCATTTTTCTTATCTACAAAAATTTCACCGTTGTTGGGATCGTAAACTTTTACAAATCCTTGAATTTGTGCCAACCCTGGAGTAATAATCATGCTCGTCCCTCCATATAAATTTCACGTGTTTTTGGGTCAAAAATACGCACATGAGCTTCAATAGAAAACGATCCTTGTTCGTTGGGACGCTTGGGCTGAGGTTGTTTTGGCTCAGAATTTGCAGTTACTGGCTGTGTTGGCATAGTAGTTGACATGATCTTTTATTTACCTTGTTATATTCCACGTAAAAACCTTGCGGCAGTGGTTTCAGTTAGTTGTAGCGGTTCACCATCGCTGGGTTCGTTGATTCCCGGAGCATACCAAGTCACTCCTTTGCGTTGTAATATAACAATCTCAACGCCTGCGCCAGGGGCAGGTAGATCGTTAGCAGTAAGGAACTGTATTGCCAGTGGGTCATAGTCAGTTTCTTGATAGTAGTTGCTGGCCAAACTGTCGCCCGCAACACCTGTGCCTGATCCTACTCCAGTTGCTGTAAATACCACACCAGGTAATGGGTAAACATTGCTGGGTAATCCAATAGCATGCCAATCAGTGTTGCCAACGCTGGCAATAGTATAAGTTTGTTCAATTACAAACTGTCCAGCATAGTACCCATTTCTAGCACGATTGCCGCCTACATAAACTTCAATGCTGTCAGGTTCAAAAGAACTGTCTTCTAAATTTATATATGCAAGACTTGGGGCGTAAAATATTGTGGTAGATCCATCACCTGTACTAATATCGTTTACAATGTAATTTTGATCTTGTTGTGGTTGTCTGTTACCAATACCCATGTCATACACTTCGGCATTTATTGCATGGATCGCAGCAGCAGTACCGGCAGTACCACGTTGTAGACCACTAATTGAATTTGCCGCAAGATCTCTTACACGATATAAAATACGCTCACCATCGATTGTTACCACACCAAAAATACCAGCACTCAAGTTGGGTTCGCTAAGTGTTGATGCGTCTGTAACATATATGGTATCTGTGGTTGCAGAGACTTCTTGAGCAACTGTAGTTGACGTTGCAAGAGTAATACGGAATGTAGTTTGAACTCCGCGCATGTCCTGGAACAATCTAAATGCCATGGCATCGGGCACAATATTATTAGTAAACTCAGTAACTGCCAGCACTTGCGCTGATCCAATGATACCGCTGCCTAGTATCAAATATTGTCCATTTACGGAGTAATCAACACCAGCATACAATCTGTTACCATCTAGAGTGACCCATAATCTATTGGCTAACAACTCTGCACGACCCAAATCAAAACTGTTGTCAGGAATAGCAATGCCCAAGCTAAAATCAAATGTGCCCGAGGTATCATTGGCAACACTTGGATAATCATAACCAGTGCTATCATACGGTTCAACAAGTGTAAGTCCTGTGGACACTGGGCCCACAAACACCAAAGTTAATGGATCTTGTTGAGATGTATCGTTCCAGCTGGTAATTGCAAGATGATCTCCTGTGTTCAACAACGGAATTAATATCAATCTGCTAGGTGACCCTACTGCAACTGTGTATTGTGCAATGGTGCTGACTGATATTAAAATTTCTGCGCCGTCAACTGGTGCAGTATTGAATACTACCTGTCGCCCCGGAGTGTTGCTGCCGTCATAGTTGGTGACAGAATATGTGCCAACTATCGCACCATAGCTTTGTACTTGTAGAACATTATTTAACCAAACTTGAATATCAGTATATGCATTGATAGCAGATTGTGGGTATTGGCTGCGCTGTGGCAAACCAAAACTACTAGTAGTACCATCACCAATCCATTCAATGCCTTCTGGCGGTTGCAAGCGTTTGCCATTTCTTGTGACCACAATATTGGCCACGTTGGTGCCTTGCATGCTGTTATCAAGATTAATGCTGCTAGTTAATGTATCAGACAAAGTGACGGTATGATACTGTGTTGTTGCTGTGCTCCAACTGTAATTGGTAGTAGCAGTCCCTGTTCCACTGCCTGTGCCAGTAGCAGTAAACACAGTTCCTACAGTATTGTTGGCAGCACCAACCGCTACAAAGTTAGTAGTACCAACAGTAGCAATAGTATACGTACGGCCAAATACAAATTTGCCGGCAGCAACTAAGGATAATCCAATGGCGGTAATAGATATACCTTCACCTGCACCATACGTAGCTGGCAACGCCACTAACGATTGTGTGGTAGGCACAAACTCTACCCAATACAATACGTCGTCTAATAAAATTCCCGGAGGCACAGTTTGCAAAGCTCGATAGTACAATCCACTGTCTTCAACAACAGTTTTTTGTGCAAAGGTATTTTGATAACTCCAAGACACGCTTTCAGCATATGCAGTATACGTAGAACCTGCCACATTCAGGCCGTTTGCAAACACTACCAATTCATAAATTTCGTCAGCACTTACAGGAATAATTACAGAATTCCCAGCTTCGGGCCCGGTATAGTTACCACGGAACAATTGATTTCCGCCACCCATTTCATAAGCAGCAATATTAATAACATCACCAGTGGTAATGCCACCGCCTGCTACTGCTATAAGAGTTTGATTTTCCCAATCCACAACATAATCTACGTCTGGTGTGAGATCGCTATCTGTAGTCTCGTTGGATACTTCAATGTTTACAGGATGTTGCACTAATGTACTCCAATCCAATGCTAAATCTTGATAAACATAATTGTAGGATCCAATGGCAAACCCGTGCCCACGACCGGTCCAATCTGCACCCGGACGAGTGTACACACGGAAGTCTAATGTATCGTATTCTGACCCGTTGACCAATTCTTCCGGAGCATGTCCTTCGTACGGTCCAATAAATTCGCCACCGTCTATGTTGATATCTGTTGGACGTAATCCAAGATATTGATCAGTAAAGCTGCTGGCATAGGTGGCATCTATTGGTTCTGGCACATCTGCAATCATAGTACCAGTTGCGGAAGTTAAACTAACTGTTAATCCGTCAGGTGCCAATGCAACTGTAAAATGTGTTGAGTCAACAATGTTGTTTATGTAATAAACTGTGCCAGCTACAATGCCTCCAAACACAGTGCCGTAAAATCTGATTGGATCATTGAGTGCCAATCTCACTGTTTGGGTGCATGTTATTTGATTAGTTGTTGCGTTAGTAGCAGTACAAATCAAAGTAGGACTCACTGGTGCGCTGCCGAGGAAATAGTCACCCCAAACTTGCACACCAGGATAACTAGTGCCATCAACAAGCAATTGTAAATCTAATCCAAATTCATTTACACCCGGAACATAAAATCCCATGGTACGGTTCACGCCACTTAGTGTGGCTGCATCAATTTCATTCCAATCTTCAAGATTAAAATCTGGACCAATTACAGCACTGCTGCCATCAGCACTATCGGCTTGCCACACACGATCATCATAGCGAACTAGTGTACCATTTTCGTATGTTCCGTCTGCACTCCAGGTCAACACAGATGTTTGATATTGATAACGATCGTATTTGATAATAGTACGGAGACTACGTACAAGACCAGTGTATACATACTGACCATCAATGGGATCAATATAATAATTCATTCTTGGATATGCTGTAGCACCTGTACCATTGCCGCCGTCAAACACCACAGTTGGGGTTGCCTGATACCCTGATCCCGAGCTAGTGACTGTTACTTCTATTATATGTCCCAATGAATTAAGAACTGCGGTAGCAGTTGCCCCCGATCCAGTATCTCCATCAGCCGGCACAATTAACACTGTTGGTGCAATAGTATATCCTGTGCCTGTATTGGTCACACTAATTTCTTCTACATGCAATAAGTAATTGCCAAACCATTGACTGTATGGCCAATCTGCCCAAAGTGTACTATTAGAAGCGGTGTCACTCAGTGTGTTGAATGCCTGCGCAGTAGCATGTTGATATGGCAACAATATTGGACTTACGTATTGTGGTATGGTCAAATCTGTGTCGTAGTATGCTGGCAAATCAAAGTCTGATAGGCTACCCAAATAATCATCTGCGCCGTCGTAGGTCAAGTTAAATTCACGAACTTGCACATGGTACGGTTTGACTTCTTGAATATACTCGCTCACGAAGTCTTGATTGTCTCTAGTGTAATTTTGATACGGCACAAGATCTCTAATTTTGTGACGTACATCAATCAAACTAGTTTTAATCAACCATTCTGGTGCCAGCAGCTCACTTAGAATAAAATCAAACATTAGTGTAAGAGACTTGTTTCTTTCAATTTTTAAATCGTCAACGAACAATTCTTCGTTTATAGCTTGTATAATTTGGCGTGTTTCGAGTACCGGTTCCTGGTCAAAATATTGTGCATCAAACACTTCAACGTCAAATCCAAATTTACCCAGAGAATAATCATAAAGTTCAGCAGAAATTTCAATGGTGCCGTCTTCAAGTGCCACACGGTCCCATCCAGTATCTGTGCGTAAATAAATTTCAAATTTACCTTGTGCATTGGCAATTACCTTAACACTTGATCCAATAATCACAGTTAATGTAGCCAACGTAGCGTAGTTTGATACTTCTGCCACAATAGTTGAACTAGAATTGTATCCTGGCTTATACCAATTGACATAACTCCAATATTGGGGTGTGTCATAATTTTGTACTCGACTCAATACTAGTTTTCTCACTGATGGATCAGTAGTAGCTTGCACTTCATTAATGGTCCATAATCCGCGATTCAACTCGTTAGTGGTCACAAGGTATTTGTATCCTAATGGCACAGCATAGATATTTTGGAACCCTAAGATTTCCAAATTAGCCACACGTAGATTCCAGTTTGTGTACGATGCGACACCAGTGCCGCTGCCGTTTCCTGTGGCAACAAATACAATACCCACTGTATTACTGGATGCGCCAATTAAAGTAAAATTAGTTGATCCAACAGTGTTAATTGTGTATGTTTGACCTACAGAAAACTCACCAGCATCAACTAACTCAACTGCCGCTGGTTCTGGCTCTGCGCTGTTAAGCAAAACAAAACTTCTGCTTTCTGTTATGGGGTACAATGCAAAAACTTTATTTGCACGTTGAATATAATTTTTTAGTGCAAGGAAACGATCCACAAACATGCTTTGACGTGGACGGAATTGCACGCCATATTGTTGAGCATAACTAAGACTTGGATCAGGCACTTGATTGCCAAATGTGTCTACCCCACATAAACTGTCTTGCAGTTTTCGATACAAATTATCACTCAAGAACGCATCTGGTTGGCCTTGTGCAATTAATTCATACTCAGTGTGGACGTTGGCATCTGTAAGCGCCTGATCAAACTCCACACTGATGATAGTGTCTGCGGCTGTAATATAATCAAGTGCATTATATATTGCAATAGTGCTAGAATTAATTGGCGCAATATAACTAATGCCGCTTGCCTTTGGCTCTTGGATGTACGATGAAACTGTGGCAACACTAAGAGTTTTGCCTGACTGTAATGCAGTTTCGGTTATACCGCGGACCCAGAAATAATATTCAGTAACAAAAGTTCCAGATTGATTTAGTCTAGTACTTACTACGTAACTGGTAATGCTATATGGCGTACCAATTCCAGTATAATTTGCTGGAGGAACTGTACTAGCAACCCATTGATATACATCAACTCTACTGCCCGGGAATACTTGCCCCCATCGTCGGCTAGCATAAGTTGGGTTGTCCTGATTGGGATTAATAAATCTCACTGTGCTAATGTCCCACCAAACTTCGTCAACGTGTGCAGTACTCCAAGTGTCTCCACGATTGTTTACAGGGCCAACATTGTAAGAAGCAGGATCAATTGCACTGATAAAATCTATATTTTCTTGAGCAGCCCCTAGCACTTTTCCTTGCAGTGGATCAAAGAAATCAAAGAACTGGCTCTTGGCAGAAGAGATTCTGTCATACATGTACACACTAGTCAACAGTCGTATGTCAACCACTGGTTGTTGAATAGCAATTGTTTCCCAGGCCAGGCGTCTTGTGGAATTTTCAAATAAGTAGGCAGCACCAAAATTACCAAGTGTACTGTCTTCATAGTCTTCTCCAGGTGCTGTAGCGACTAGTATCCCAGAATTGTAACTTACTGCATATCCAAATTGATCCAAATAAGTTACTGCATCAGTTTCAACTTGTTGGCCAAACACAAACTTACCAGGATTGGTCACACTAAGATTGTTGCTAGGCAAATAGTCATATGTATATACTGCGCCCGACTGCACCAATGATCGAGAAAGATAATACGAAGCTGTACCAGTGCCAGTACCAGTACCAGTTGCAGTAAATCTCACTCCAATCTCATTGGATATTGCGCCAATTGCGGTAAAATCAGTTGTTCCAACAGAAATAATTGTATACTGTTGCCCTACTACAAAAGATCCAGCAGTGGCAGTATTTAGAACCATGGCTACTGTGCTAAAGAAAGAAGTAGAGTTGCCATCAAATGTAGTGTTTGCTTTTTCTGTGGTGGTATTATAGTCAAACACCATTGGTGAGTACAATGTACCTTTAGGCGATCCAACCACAAGATTTAGTGCGGTGTCGTTTATGGCCACTGCGTAACCAAATTGACCAAACTCTACTGGTCGTGGGCTGACGATAGTTTGGGTATATTCAAACGTTCTAAATCCAAGATCAGCAAACACTGTGCCAATAGAACCTGGTGCTACTTGTAATTTGTTGCCTTCTGGGGCCGCATCAGTGTTGGTTACAAAAATAG
>Ga0181346_1001343_pt1 | contig 10810 bp, 14 predicted proteins | sample Su13VDMM15DN_FD_130100 | JGI IMG/M metagenome (GOLD analysis project Ga0181346, IMG submission 130100) | Freshwater viral communities from Lake Michigan, USA - Su13.VD.MM15.D.N | ecosystem: Environmental > Aquatic > Freshwater > Lake | place: USA: Michigan | collected 2013-07-15 | reverse complement strand
TTAAAAGCCCGCTTGCTTAATCAATTAAAAGCCGTGATAGATGTAGAGAGCAAAGAAGTAAACACTGAGGGAAGTGCCGAGAGCTTATTAGAGGAGCTAACCGCATCCCACAATTCCGAGGAGTTTTCGGGCTCGAGTGATCACGAACCTGGCAGCCCCACCGTGGGGGTAGGCCCCGATATTGACCCGTCCGTAGGGGGGAGTGCTATACATAGTATTCCACACAAACAATCCGACTCTAAATCCACTCAGTCAGCCACGTGTAAGGATACGGATTCGCAAGATGTTGATTTTACTGAGGAAAAAAACGAGCCGGTAACGTTACCAGCTGAAGAGGGGTACCCCAGTGATGATTTCTGGAAGGAAAAGGGTTTGGATGATGGGGAAGACCCCCCGGTAGGTAATTGGAAATGACAGGGGTGGGGGGTATATTTTTTGAGAAATTCGCTTCTAAAGACCAGTGTTTGGAAAGACTGATGACGCCTAAGCAAAAAGAGATATTTTTAGTTATTGATGAGTGGTGGATTAGGTATGGGTTTGGGCCGTCCATCGACGATATTATGTATATGACTGGGGACAGGGGTCGGGGGAATGTACATAGGATAGTGAAGAGGTTATGTGAATTGGGAGTTTGCAAGAGGTTGCCTGATCGGGCGAGGTCGGTACGTCCTATATATATTAAGTTTAGGAATTTAGAATGACATTGATTTGTGTGTTGGCGTTTGTTTATTTTGTTGTTAAAGAATATATAGAGAAATATGACAGATAAGCTGATTGAGTTTATTGAGCAGTTACCTGTTCATGAGCAGGAATCTCTGATGGAGGAGTTGACTGCGTACCAGCACGCCTTAAAGAGAGAGAAGGCTCAAGTAGATTTTATTAAGTTTGCGCATGCTATGTGGCCCGGGTTTATTGATGGACGACATCATAAGGTGATGGCAAAAGCTTTTGAGAGGGTTGCAAAGGGAGAGATTAAGAGACTGATTATTAATATGCCACCGCGACATACGAAGAGTGAGTTTGCAAGTTATATGTTGCCAGCTTGGTTTTTAGGAAAGTTTCCCAAGAAAAAGATTATCCAGTGTTCGAATACGGCTGAACTTGCTGTAGGTTTTGGTAGGAAAGTACGTAACTTATTGGACAGTGAGCAGTATGCGGAGATATTTCCTAATGTGGCGCTAAGACATGACTCAAAGGCGGCGGGACGATGGGCCACTAATGAGGGTGGAGAGTATTTCGCTATTGGTGTGGGTGGTACTGTTACTGGTAAAGGTGCGGATTTGCTGATTATTGATGACCCGCACTCAGAGCAAGAGGCGGCGTTGGCTGCTACTGACCCGTCTGTGTACGATAAAGTGTTTGAATGGTACTCATCTGGTCCACGTCAGCGTTTGCAGCCAGGCGGTTCTATCATTGTGGTGATGACGCGGTGGGGAAAGCGTGATTTAACGGGTAGGATTTTGCAAGGAGTGGTTGAAAGGGACGGGGAAGAGTGGGAAGTTATCGACTTTCCTGCAATTTTGCCGTCTGGAAACCCGCTTTGGCCTGAATTCTGGCCGTTAACTGAACTTGAAGCTCTTAGAAACGAACTTCCTAGCAGTAAATGGAACGCTCAGTACATGCAACAGCCTACTTCTGAGTCTGGGGCGATTGTTAAGAGGGAGTGGTGGAGGGAGTGGGAGGGTGAGGAGCCGCCGAGATGCGAGTTTGTCATTCAATCATGGGATACGGCGTTCACTAAGAATGAAAGGTCGGACTATTCTGCGTGTACGACATGGGGCGTGTTCTATTTGAACGAGAATCCTGATGATGCCAACGTTATTTTGCTAGACGCCTTTAAAAGACGCATGGAATTTCCAGAGTTAAAGGATGTTGCCTATAAACATTACATGGAATATGAACCAGATGCGTTCATTGTTGAAGCGAAGGCGTCGGGTGCGCCACTTATATTTGAATTAAGAAACATGGGAATACCTGTTCAAGAGTTTACACCGACAAGGGGCAATGATAAGATAGCTCGTATTAACGCTGTATCGGATTTATTCGCTTCGGGGAAAGTGTGGGCGCCGCGGACAAGATGGGCTGAGGAAGTGATAGAGGAAATGGCTGCTTTTCCAAATTCTGATCACGATGACTTAGTTGACTCATCAACGCAAGCGCTTATTAGGTTCCGCAAAGGTGGATTTATCAAGTTAGAATCTGACGAAAAGGATGAGATAGTCTCATTCAGACGCAAAGCTGCATACTATTAAGGATATATATGGCTATCGAAAAAAGTTTATATCAAGCCCCTCAAGGCATAGAGGATTTAGTGGAAGATGTTCCAGAAATCGAAATTGAAATTGAGGATCCTGAATCAGTCAGCATTGGCATTGATGGACTTGAAATTGAGATGGGCAAAGAAGAAGAAAGCGAAGAAGAATTTTCAGCAAACTTAGCTGAATATATGTCTGAAGGTGAATTGGCAGAGTTAGCTGGTGATTTACTTGGAGAGTTTGAGGAAGACGTTAGCTCACGCAAAGACTGGATTCAAACATACGTTGACGGCTTAGAGTTGTTGGGTATGAAGATTGAAGAGCGCACTGAACCATGGGAAGGCGCTTGCGGTGTTTACCACCCACTATTATCAGAGGCTCTAGTAAAGTTCCAAGCTGAGACTGTAATGGAAACGTTACCAGCATCTGGCCCAGTAAAGACCCAGATTATTGGTAAAGAAACTCAAGAGAAAAAAGAAGCCGCTGCTCGAGTTCAAGATGACATGAACTATCAGATTACTGATGTGATGGTTGAGTATCGCCCTGAACATGAGCGTATGTGCTGGGGACTTGGTTTATCTGGTAACGCCTTTAAGAAGGTATATTTTGACCCAGGTCTAAATCGTCAGGTATCTGTATTTATTCCAGCGGAAGACTTGGTTGTTCCTTACGGCGCATCAAACCTAGAGTCTTCACCACGCGTGACTCATATCATGCGCAAGACTGAGAATGAAGTTAGACGCTTACAGGCTTCAGGTTTCTATAGAGATGTTGACCTTGCAACTCCAGATGGTTCTTTGGATGATGTGGAGAAGAAGATTGCAGAAAAGATGGGCTTCAGCGCTACATCTGATGACCGTTATAAGTTATTGGAAATGCACGTTGACCTAGATTTGCCAGGCTATGAAGACGAAGATGGTATTGCATTACCTTATGTTGTTACGGTTGAGAAGGGTACACAAACCATTCTTTCAATCCGCCGCAACTGGCGCCCAGAAGACGAAACAAAACAGAAGCGTAACCACTTTGTACATTATGGATACGTACCTGGATTCGGTTTCTACTGTTTTGGTTTGATTCATTTAGTTGGCGCTTTTGCTAAGTCTGGTACTTCTATCATTCGTCAGCTTGTTGACGCTGGTACATTGTCTAACTTGCCAGGTGGCTTTAAAGCTCGTGGCTTAAGAATCAAAGGTGATGACACTCCTATTTCTCCAGGAGAGTTCCGTGACGTAGACGTACCAAGTGGCGTTATTAAAGATAACGTAATGACTCTTCCATACAAAGAACCAAGCCAAGTTTTGTACAGCTTGCTAGGCACTATTGTTGAAGAAGGTCGTCGCTTTGCATCTGCTGCCGACATGAAGATTAGCGACATGAGTTCACAAGCTCCTGTCGGTACAACATTGGCTATCTTGGAAAGAACGTTGAAGGTGATGTCTGCTGTTCAAGCGCGCGTTCACTATTCAATGAAGCAAGAGTTAAAACTTCTTAAAGAAATCATCCGTGATTACACACCAGAAGAATATAACTACGAACCAGTAGAAGGTGACCGTTTTGCCAAGCAGTCTGACTATGACTTGGTTTCAGTTATCCCAGTCTCTGACCCAAATGCAGCAACGATGGCTCAGAAGATTGTTCAGTATCAGGCCGTATTGCAATTGGCACAAAGCGCACCACAGCTATACGACATGGCTCAACTGCACCGCCAGATGCTAGATGTTTTGGGTGTTAAGAATGCGGCTAAGTTGGTGGCTCTTAAAGAAGACCAGAAACCAAAAGATCCTATTTCTGAGAATATGGATATATTGAATAGCCAGCCAGTCAAAGCGTTCATGTATCAGGATCAAGATGCTCATATCGTTGCGCATCAAACGTTCTTGCAAGACCCAAAAACAGCTCAGATTATTGGGCAAAATCCAAACGCCAGCCAGATTACAGCAGCCATGCACGCGCATATTGCTGAACACTTTGGCTTTAAGTATCGTCAAATGGTTGAACAGCAAATGGGCGCTCCATTGCCTAAACCAAATGAAGAGATGCCAGAAGAGTACGAAGTACAGATATCTCGTTTAGTAGCACAAGCTTCTCAACAGGTATTAGAGGCCAATAAAGCAGAGGCCGCACAACAGCAAGCTCAAGAGCAGCAACAGGATCCGATTATCCAGATGCAGCAGAAAGAACTTGCAATCAAGGAAGCTGACGTACAACGTAAACAAGTTAAGGATCAGACGGATGCTCAACTTAAAGCTTCTCAGCAACAAATTGAGAGGGAGAGAATTGCCGCTCAAGAACGCCAAGCCACTCAAGCGTTGATGGTTAAAAAGCAACTAGAAGGCGAAAAACTAGAAGCTGAAGGCGCAAAAGTAGGGTCAGAAATTGCTAAATCAAAAGCCAAGCTACAGCTGGATATGAAAAAGCATAGAGACCAACAAGAAGCTGATGGCATTAAAACCGCCATTAACGCTACGAAGAAAGGTAATAAACAATGACAGCTTTTGAAGTCCTAATAAACGAAGTGGACAACAAAATTAAGCAGTTACAAGAATTTATAGGAAGCGGGCGTGCCGATACGTTCGAGGCTTATAAAGCAACCTGCGGTGAGATTAAGGGTCTGCTGACCGCTAGGGGATACATATTAGACCTTAAACAAAAAATGGAGAACTCTGACGATGAGTAACCAAGTAGATTTAAACAAGGCGGTAGATCTATCAGCGCTTATGGATAAATCAAACGAAGAAAAGGCAACACAACTCCCAAAACCATCTGGCTACCGCATTCTTTGCGCCATCCCAGAAGTTGAAAAAGAGTACGACAGCGGGATTATTAAAGCTGACACAACGATTCACCACGAAGAAGTCTTAACCACAGTTCTATTCGTAGTAGATATGGGTTCGGATTGCTATCAGGATAAAGCTCGTTTTCCTAATGGCGCATGGTGCAAAAAGGGTGATTTTATTTTAGTAAGACCAAACTCTGGTTCACGTCTGGTAATTCATGGCCGCGAATTTAGAATCATTAACGATGACAACGTTGAAGCCGTAGTGGACGATCCGCGCGGAATTAAACGTAAATAAGGAGTATTACGATGGATAAAGAAGAATTTAAGTTCCCTGACGAGGTAGATGAAGGGAAGACAGTTGATCAGATTAATCAAGATGCCGAAGATGAAGGCAAGCTTGAGATAGAAATTGAAGACGACACACCGCAAGAAGACCGTGGACGTAAGCCTTCAGAGCCTGAGTTTGTAAAAAAGCTTGAAACAGATGAGCTAGATGAATACTCAGAGGCTGCCAAAAAGAAGATTAATGAGTTCAAGAAGGTATGGAACGATGAGCGTCGCCGTGCAGAAGCTGCGGAACGTGAACAGCAAGAAGCCGTTACCTTAGCTCAAAAGATTCTTGAGGAAAACAAAAAGCTTAAGTCACGCTTATCTGCTGGTGATGAGGCGTTGGTCAGCTCCTTTAAAGAGACTGCTGACCGTGAATTAGAGATGGCCCGCAAGGAATATAAAGAGGCCTATGACTCTGGTGACACAGATAAATTGCTAGAAGCTCAGGAAAAAATGACTGATGCTAAGCTAAAACTTCAACGAGTAAACAGCTTTGTTCCACAAAAAGCTTTACAAGAAGAAGAATTTGATGTCAAAATCCCACAAACAGCACAGCAAAGGCCACAGCCCGACACTAAAGCTAGATCATGGCAAGAAAATAATACATGGTTTGGTCAGGATGAAGAGATGACGAGTCTTGCTCTAGGACTGCACGAAAAGCTAGTCAAAGAGAACGGAATGGCTTATGCTACGACTGATGAGTATTACAAACGTATTGACGCGACAATGCGTAAACGTTTCCCAGAGAACTTCGGCGCCGAGGAACAACAGGAAACAACACAACGAGTAAACAAACCTAGTAATGTGGTAGCACCTGCGACACGTAGCACATCTTCGAAAAAGATCAAGCTAAAAGCGTCACAAGTACAGCTGGCCAAGAAATTAGGATTAACTCCGGAGCAATATGCTGCGGAATTTGCGAAGACAGGAGCTTAATATGACTGCATCAAACCGAGTACAAAGAGAGATTCAAACCCGCGCTACAACTGAGCGTCCTAAACAGTGGATGCCAGCTGAATTGTTGCCCGAACCCGACAAGCAGCCAGGATTTGCATATCGCTGGATTCGTGTTTCTACGTTGAATAACGCTGACCCGCGTAACTTATCTGCAAAGATGAGAGAAGGCTGGGAGCCAGTTTCAGTAGAAGAGCAGCCAAAGTTTCAATTGTTGGTGGATCCCAATAGCCGTTTTAAAGACAGCATTGAGATTGGCGGATTATTATTGTGCAAGACTCCGAGTGAGTTTGTTGAACAGCGTAATACACATTATGCCCAGCAAACAGAAGCTCAGACTCAAGCAATTGATAATAGTCTTATGAAGCAAAGTGATGCACGTATGCCTTTGTTCAATGAACGTAAGTCAACCGTATCATTTGGCAAGGGTAAATAATTTTATTAATTTTTAATTAGGAGTTTTAAATGGCATATCCAACCATTAGCAAACCCTACGGTTTTCAACCGATCAATCGTGTAGACGGCATGCCTTATGCTGGCGCTATTCGTCAACTGTCTGTTACTCAGGCAGCTGCGATTTACAACGGTGATTTAGTTGAATTAGACGTAGGTGGAGTAGTAGGCACAGCAACTTCATTGACATCTGGCGCTAAGCTAGGCGTTCTAGTAGGTTGCCAATATACGAACTCATCAGGCCAAACAGTTCAGGCTCAATACTACCCAGGTTCTAGCGTTACTAACGCTGTAGCTTATGTAGTTGACGATCCTATGGCTGCGTTTAAAGTAGCGGTTACTACCTCTGGTGGTGCTATCTCTACTGTTACTCGTGCAGCTATCGGTACTAACGTAACTGCCTTGGTTAACACACCGTCTGCAACAACAGGTGACTCAGCTCAATCTATTTTGAACACAAGTCCAGCTGCTGATGCAACTTTCCCAATCCGTGTTATTGATGTTGTTCCAGACACAGCCGTGACTGCTACAACTTTCTGCGAAGTAATCGTTAAGATTAACTTGCATCAATACAACACAGCTCTCGGCAATGCCGTAGCTTAATAGGAGAAATTAAATGGCTATTTCACGCGCCCAACTCTTAAAAGAGCTATTACCCGGTTTGAACGCATTGTTCGGATTAGAGTACGCTCGTTATGGTGAGCAACATAAAGAAATCTACGAAACAGAAACTTCAGAGCGTAGCTTTGAAGAGGAAACAAAGTTGTCAGGTTTCTCAGCTGCTCCAGTTAAAAACGAAGGTTCAGCAATTGCTTATGACAATGGTCAAGAAGCATGGACTGCACGTTACAACCACGAGACTATCGCTCAAGGCTTCAGCTTAACTGAAGAAGCTATTGAAGATAACTTGTATGACTCATTATCAGCTCGCTACACTAAGGCATTGGCTCGTTCAATGGCTTACACAAAGCAAGTTAAAGCTGCTAACGTGTTAAATAACGGCTTCACAGCTGGTTATACTGGTGGTGACGGTCAGACATTGTTCTCTACCCAGCACCCACTAGTTTCTGGTGGTGTTAACAGCAACACTCCATCTACTCAAGCTGACTTGAACGAAACTTCATTGGAAAATGCTGTTATTCAAATCGCTGCTTGGACAGATGAGCGTGGTCTTTTGATTGCTGCTAAACCTAAGAAATTGGTTGTTCCACCTGCACTACAGTTCGTTGCAACTCGCTTGCTAGAAACTGAATTGCGTGTTGGTACTGCTGATAACGACATCAACGCAATTAAGAACAATGGTTCTGTAGCTGAAGGTTACACAATCAATAACTTCTTGACTGATCCAAACGGTTGGTTCTTGACTACTGATGTTCCTAACGGTCTTAAGCACTTTGTGCGTACTCCGTTGCAGAACAGCATGGACGGCGACTTCGATACTGGTAACGTTCGTTACAAGTCTCGTGAGCGTTATTCATTCGGCTGGTCAGATCCATTGGGTATGTTCGGTTCACAAGGCGCTTAATACGCCGAGTGTAAAAAAGAGGGGGCTTCGGCTCCCTTTTTTGTTGCATATTTTTACAAATAGAGTAATATTACTGAAACCGGGTGAACCGGCTTATTAGACTGCCCCGGCAGACGCATACAAGACTAATAAGCTTAACTTTGTATGAAGGAAAACTTAAAATGGCACGTACCACATTCTCCGGCCCGGTCAAATCTGATAATGGTTTTGAGGGCGCAATCACAGGCAACGTAACAGGTAACGTAACAGGCACAGTAACAGGCAACGTAGACTCTACAGCTGGTTATGTTCAGATTCGCACTGTAACTGCTGTTCAATTGGCTGCCGCTACAAACGCTGTAAACACAACAGGTAAAGCAGCAGGAACTATTGTATTTGAGACAACTAACAGCTACCTATACATTGCTACTGGCGCAACAGCTACTAGCACTTGGGTTTTGGCTGATGGCACTGGCGCTGTTACACCATCTTAATTAATCTAGGGGCTTCGGCCCCGCTTAACAATTTAGGAGATTAATTATGGGCATGCAATATGATGTTTTATCCGCGCATATAAATGTAACGGGTCAAATGATTGTCGGACGCACTCGTGTTAAAGGTTTAGCTATTACGGGTGGCGGAAGTGCTGGAAATATGTATTTATGGGATGCAACCTCTGGTCCTGCGTCTGCGACATACGGGCGCTCTGGCACGACTATTACTGTAACAAATAACAATCACGGCTTATCTACAGGCGACCAAGTTGGTTTAATCTTTGCCGCTGGTACAGGTGGTCAAGGAACTACAGGTAACTACACAGTTACTAGAACTGGCGCAAACACTTATACCGTCCAAGATATTAACTCTGGTTCTATTACAGCAGGTGCCGCTGCATTGCAAGCGCAACGTTGGTTAACTTCTATTGATATAGGCGCAAACGAAGTGGTAACACTACTTCTTCCTGGTGAAGGCATGTTGGCTACTAATGGCGTTTACGCAACTGTTACTAACTTAACTGGTGTAACAATATATTATGGCTAAGAGCCCAGCTTGGACTCGCAAAGAAGGTAAGAACCCTGAAGGTGGCTTAAACGCCAAAGGACGGGCTTCTTACAATGCGGCTAACCCTGGTAAGCCTGGCCTTAAACGTCCACAACCAGAAGGCGGCTCACGTCGTGATTCTTTCTGCGCCCGCATGAAAGGTATGAAGAAAAAACTTACTTCTGCCAAGACTGCGAATGACCCAGATTCACGTATCAACAAATCGTTACGTGCTTGGAATTGCAAAGAAGGTGGAGCTATTCGTGGTGGTGGATGTGAAGTCCGAGGCAAGACCAAAGGGAAGATGATCTGATGGAAATGATGTTATGGAACTTAGTCCTCACGACTTTGGTTGGTATGCTGGCTTTCTTTTTAAAAGAAAAATCAATTGAGCTAAACCGTATTCAAATTCTTTTAAACAGAACTCGTGAAGAAATTGCTAAGGAATATGTTACCAAAGCTGATGTTCATAACGATATCAACCGTGTTCTTGATAGAATTGACCGTATGGAAGCTAAGTTAGACGATTTTATAAAAGGACAACGAAGTGCCATCAACTAGTAAAAAACAAGCAGATTTTATGCGCGCTGTGGCACACTCGCCAAAGTTCGCCAAACAAGTTAAAGTACCACAATCAGTGGGAGAGGATTTTATGAAAGCAGATAAAAAAGCGAAACGCTTTGCCGAAGGTGGCGTTACAAGTGGCTTTAACCAGCAACCTCCAGTAGGAGATGTTCGCATGTCTAGCCCAATGAACCAACAAACACCAGAAGTTCCAACAGTTAACATTGTGTCAACTCCAGGTCAGGAAGACACAAATACAACATCAGCAACAGCTCCAACGAACTTTGGCTTAGGACTAAAGCGCGGTGGTAAAGTTAAAGCTAAGGCTTACAAAGCTGGTGGCTCAGTAAAATCTTCAGCATCTCGTCGTGGTGACGGATGTGCAACCAAAGGTAAAACTCGTGGAAGGATGGTGTAATCATGGCAACTAAGAAAGTTAAAAAATTAGCATTTGGTGGTCTATCAAACGCAGTGCGTGCAGCTGCTAATAAAGCTGCCACAAGAATTGCACCGCCTCAAGCACCTGCAAGAGGTCTTCAAGATCTAGGTGCTCAGGCAGCGGCAGCTTTGCAAAAAGCTCAGGCAGGAGCGCAAAAAAATGCGCCTTCTATGGAACAGTTAAATGCATATAAACAAGCTACGCTTGGTATGCAACCAGGTCAGAAACAAGTAGGTGGTTTAGGCGCAGCGAAACAAGTAGGTGGTTTAGGCGCCGCTATGTTAGGTGCGCTTAAAGGCGGATCATCAGCAGGTTCTGGCCCAATGGCAAAAGCAAATCCATTGCAAAAAATAGGTTCTGGCCCGTCACGTCAAGCTATGATGAAAAAAGGCGGCGATGTGAAAGAGTCTAAAGCAATGGTTAAAAAAGAAATCGGTTTCATGAAGAAAGCTGGCGCTCCTAAATCTATGATTAAGCATGAGATGGCT
>Ga0181346_1001342_pt1 | contig 10814 bp, 5 predicted proteins | sample Su13VDMM15DN_FD_130100 | JGI IMG/M metagenome (GOLD analysis project Ga0181346, IMG submission 130100) | Freshwater viral communities from Lake Michigan, USA - Su13.VD.MM15.D.N | ecosystem: Environmental > Aquatic > Freshwater > Lake | place: USA: Michigan | collected 2013-07-15 | reverse complement strand
GGACAGCCAGCGCAAGCTGCTGGGACAGATGAAGCAGAAGGAAGCCGCTAAACTAGGCGGTTAATGGCTTACGCGCTATAGTCAGCAGCATCCCGACTATAGCGCAGGCCGCTCCCCATGCCGATGTTCAATGAACTGAAAACCAATGCACTCGTGCGCGACGCGGCATTGGGGGATGTAGACCCCACCCAGAAGCGGTATACCGACAGCATAGGCGCTACAGCCTTTGGCCGGGGGGTCGATCAGGCGCAGGCACTGGGGGCCGATTACGCCGGCGCAGTCGCGGGGGCAGCAGGTAATGAACAGTTAGCCACTGACCTGAATGAGTACGCCGATGAAAACATGCGGAATGCGCAGCGCAACCAAGCAGGGCCGTCGTCGTACACAGAGGTTGATGGATTCACCTCAGCTGCGAATTATGCCGCTAACAAAGCAATGGAATCTGCACCCGTCTCCGCCGTGGCTCTTGGAGCCGCCGCACTAACCCGCAACAAATCCGCCGCTACTCGCCTACTGACCCCGACCGCTGCTGTCTTCCCTGTCATGGCTGGCGAGACTAGCCACGCCATGCGTACCGACCCCGGCAGTCATGCTACGGAGATGGAGCGCGCAGTGACGGCTACAGGTGCCGGCGCAGTCAGTGCGGTGCTGGAAGTCCTGCCAGAAGTGGCTGCAATCGGTAAAGTGTTCCGTGCCACAGGTGGCGCTAAGACGATGGCCGGCGCGGTGCTGCAGGGCGGGAAGACCGTAACCCAGAGCGTCGTCGGCGAAGGTCTGACTGAAGGTGCGCAGGACATAGTGAGTCGCGGCGCGCAGTCGCTGTATAACGACAAGATCGAAGTTAACCCACTCACCAGCGATGTAGCACTGGAATCCTTCAAAGAGAACGCCATCGCCGGCATGGTGGGCGGCGCAGCATTCGGTGTCCCCGCCGGCATTGGCACGACGTTGCAGAACATGCCCGCCGGCGCAGAAGCACCGCAGAGCGATGTGCCTGCTGAGAAGTTCTCTCTCCAGAGCACCCTGCAGGGCATCTTCAATCCTAACGGCAGGACGATGGGTGCTCCGCTGCCCGCTACGGCACCGATTGAAGAACGTGTCGCGCAGATGGATCAACATGATGCCACCTACTCAGCGGCGTTGAAGAACCTGCAAGCGAAGCTCAAGCAGCGCACTGACCTGACACCTGCTGAGCAGAGTGTCGTGGACATGGAAACGTCGCTCGATCCTGATGCTCAGCAGCAGGTAGAGGACTTGGCGCGCAATAAGCAGCAGCACGACGATATGGTCGCCAGCATGGCCGACCTCGATGCTGCTAACCCAGTCGCTGGGCAAGCCAGTCGTGTGCGTCCTGAAATCCCAATTGAGGCTGTTGACCATATCGTCAAGGCTAACGACATCGGTGTGCAGGCGCAGCAGCCAGTCGTTCGTCAGTGGCTGGCGACACATGAAGAAGCACTGAGCCAAGGCACTATGCCGGCCAGCACGATCAGCACAGCTCTCAATGTGTTCGGTGAGCGCGGGTACTCTGTGCTGCGTAGCCTCGCGGGTGGCAATGAGCAAGTGCTGGCGAAGATCGATGCTGACCAAGCGAAGCACGGCAAGCTGGACACCTTCCTGCACCAAGCCTTAAAGCCTGAGTACCGGGCGACTGCTACCGCCAGCCAGATGCGTCAGCTCTCGGCACACGTGCAGGACGTAGTAGACAGCGGTGCTGATATTTCAACCATGCACGAAGACCTCGGGGCTTACTTCCAGAACCCGATGGAAATCGTCGAGGCGATGAACAAAGGCGTCGGTATCGCAGGGCGTGGGCAGCGTAAATCCCTCGTGGCGGACACTGAGGGCTATGGCACCAACCTGCACAACGAACATGATGACACCGAGCTTAGCGGTGATGTATCAGAGTCGATGGGTGCTGCAGAAGTGTCCGATGCTGAGTACAACGAAGCGCAGAGTATCCAGCACACGAGCAAGCATCTGTTTGGCGACATGGCCGGCAATAAGCGTGTCGGCTTGGGCGTCAAGAAAGGTGACAGCAACTACGGCAAGCCGGGCTACACCACGCTCGCCGCGCCGATGGAAGCAGGCAGTGAGCACGTCGCCAAGATGCTGGAAATGGCGCAGGCGAAGCACCCCGAAGGGAGCGTGTCAGTTGTACCGGCGCTGACTGCCATCGCTGACAACAAGCAGAACCCTGCACTGGTAGCACGTCAGCTGGGTATCTCCGAGGCTGAGCTGGCCACGCGGGTGTATGTGCAGGCCGAGACTGATCCGGTCAGCGCGAAGGAATCCATTTCGCAGCACGCTCGTAAACTGAGCAGCAAAGTATCTGTCGGCAAACTTAACAAAGATTCCCAAGACCCGAGTGCTGGCTCGTATCTCGCCGCTACTAAGGACGGAGCGGCCTACGCCATCGACGTGCGCTCTATGGTAGGCGGTGATTTATTCGGTGACCGTACTCCGCAGAAGCAGTACACGGTGCTGATGGACAAACTCGCCGCTGCATTGGACGAAGGGTTCGTCATAGCTGGGCTACCTGCTGAGCTGGTAGTAGCGAAGAACGGCGCGCTTAACGTGACAGTTAAGCAGCTGCGTAAAGCGAACATGGATGCTCGTAGTGATAAGCCAGCAGGTAAAGAGCCAATCACCGGTGAGTGGTCTAAGGATGGCAGTGTTCTCGTATTAGGGCGCGGTAAGCCAGACACCCCCGAACAGCTAGCAGAGCTGCGGCAGCGCGCGACTGATGCTCGCCAAGGCCCGCAGACTGGTACCGACGAAGGCAGCATCGCTACTCGCACCGCGATTGAGCCGAACACGGCTGAGGGCGCGGCAGTACCTAAAAAGGCAGCACAGGTTAAGACAGCCACTAAGGAAGTACCGAAGCCGGTAATTAAGGCATCGGTGAAAGAGAAGAACGAACCCAACGCATTCAGGAAGCGCATCGATGCTGAGCGCGCCGCTGCACAGGCCAAGAAGGCTACCGAGGAAGCAGCAGAGAAGGCTGTCGAAGCAGCTAAGCTCGCCGCACTCGACGCGGCTAAGGCCAAAGGTCTGCCGCGCCCTTCAGTGACGCCGATGACAAAGGACAACGCCGAGAGCGTTAAGTCTGTAGTACCCAACGTAGGGTCGCCGAAGCCAGCCGTGCTGGAATCGAAACTGGAGCACATGACCAAAGCCGGCGTGACCGAGCTTGACCCAGAGCGCACCCCTACACAGCTGCTCGACGCCTTTGGTGATGACAAGCCGGTCGATACCCCGACCAGCCTGCAGCGCGGCCCTTTACGCGCGGACTTCTTCGCCCATGCGGCGCAGATGAAAGCACTGGTGCAGAGCATGTTCGGGGTAGTCAGTGGGAAACCGTACACGGGCGGGCTGAAAGGGCCATACGCCGCTATCGCCTACTTGCTACAGAGCGGCGGCAATATCAACGTCGTGGCATCGATGGAAGCACGGGCAATCCCAGCACATAAGTCGACCATGGGCCGCACGCAGCGTGTAGGGAACAGCAGCACAGCGAAGACCGAAAGCGCTGCCTACTTGAAGAAGATTTACAAAGCCTTCGATACCCGTGGCAACACCATGCGCAATGGGCAGGTGCTGACTAAGTTCGAACTCGGGGCAGAGATGCTGCTCGACAGCCCGTACAGCGAGCAGACGCTGGCGCGGGTGTTCGGTGCTACCGGCGACAGCCCGGCCCATCTGGTTATTACGCGTGGTGACACTGAGGTGGCACAACTGGCGCGTGAGCTGGGCATTCCTGTGCTGAACATGGACAGCCGCGTGCAGCGGGGTATTGCAGCAGAGCTGCTGCGGATACAAGACAAATCCAAGCAGACGGTCGCACAACGGCAGGCTGCTACCGCGCTGGATAGAGCTGCGGCTGAGAGCAGTAAGGTTGTGGGCAGCGTCGCTACCACGGCGAAGGCAGTGGCTAATGAACGCCTGCTGCACACCCACAGCACCTATGTCGCGGGGGAATCTAAGCAGCTCACCGCAGCGCGGTTCCATCTGAGTGCCAGCCTCGACCGCTACATGGCGGCTAATTGGGCGTCCCCCGGCGCGCTGGAGCAAGTGACACGCCTGCTTGATCTGGCGGCGCGGGTAGACGGTGAGTTCTTCGAGCTAACGCTGGCGAACCGCCCAGTTACCCAACTGCTGCGTAATCTGGACAACCTTGAAGAATTCGCCGCTGAGTACAGCGCCGAGCTGAAAGGTGGCGCGGCCAGTATGCGTACAGTCAATAAGACCACCGCCAGCGCAGATGTTGAAGCAAGCGCGCGCGACTACATCGCCAAAGTGCTGCCGCCGGAAGTGCGTGTGCTGGTGCGGAAGATGACCAACATGAGTGGGCTGTTCTCCTCCAGTGAAGCAACCGACGGTGTGGTAGAGCACTTAATCGAACTGTCTGCCTACTCTGCTGACATGCTTAGCACTGCCCACCACGAATCGATGCACGCACTACTGGCCACCATGCGTGGGCAGCAAGGGCAGACTGAGCTGCTGCGGGTGCTGACTAAAGCAGCAGATTCACCACGGGTTATTAGCCAGCTGCGTGCGCTGCTACAGAATGAGAAAGGCGCACTGGATCAACTCGCCAGTGACCCTGAAGAACGTATTGCCTACATGTACGAGTTCTGGGCAGCGGGCCGGCTTGAGCTGGCACCCTCGGTAGAGAACTGGGTGGTGAAGCTGATTCGCAGTATCCGCGCTATCACTGGTCTTATGAGCACCAGCGAGAAGGCCGGTCTATACCTGTCGGCGTTCCGCGATGGCAATATGCGCTCTCCAAGTGCAGTGCGCGATGTAGTCATGGGCACCATGACGCAGACTGAGCGGCTGATACGCGGGAGCAAGCTGGCGAAGTCAACCGAGGCGATAGCGGATAAGGCGATACGTACCGCGCATGGCCGGCTGTTGTCGCTGGGTAACCCGGCGATGACACAGATCGCTCACATGTTCTATTCGGACGGCACAATCGGCGGGCAGCGTTCGGGCTACCTGCAAGCCACCCGCGACATCGTGAACCTCTATGGCTCACGCCTCTCTGCGATTCTTGAAGGCAGCGACGAGCAACTGCTGGCTGAGCTGGTCGGGCACATGCACGCCGGCACCGACGTTGTTGAGCAGAACAACCCAGAGCTGTACGTGTTGCAGATGCAGACGCGGGCACTGATGAACCAAGCGCGTAAGTACCTGCTCTCCACCGGCGTAGCAGTGGGCAAGATTGATAAATACTTCCCGCAGGCGTGGAGTAAAGAATCGATGCTGGCTAACCCCGAAGCATTCCAAGCAATGCTGGTGGATAACGCTTACTGGAAAGACGAGAACGGCACCCATATCCCGTTCGATGCAGCAGGTGCTGCTGCGGCGTTCAGTACACTCACCGGCGGCGAAGGGAAGTTGGAGCATAGCAAAGACCTCGCCGGATTCTCGCCTTTCATGGAAGCAGGGCTGGAACGGAACATCACACTGATCGACCGTGGCAAGGCCGTGATGTTCATGGATCACGACTTCGTTAACATCACTTCCCGGTACATCACCCAAGCGGCGAAGCGCGGTGAGTACACGCGGATCATGGGTGCCGGCGGTTCTAAGCTGAAAGCATTGATGAAGGATGCCGAGACTAAATATGGCATGAGCGCTGAAGAAGTAAGGACGATGGCAACCCCCGCAATCATGGCGCTGGAAGGCACACTCAATGCCGAGTTCAACCCGATGGTTAAGAACCTGATGTCGGGAGCAGTAGCCGTGCAGAACATGGCCATCCTCCCATTGGCTATTTTCAGCTCACTGATTGACCCGATGGGCATCATGGTGGCGGGCGGTACTGCTGAACAGGCATGGGATGCGTTCAAGACGGGGGTGAAGAATATCCCGTTCGGTCTCGGGCTGCGTGGTGCTAAGAAGTCCGAAGCACAGACACTCGCAGAGCTGGTCGGTACCGTAGAGAATCAGCTTGTTACCGACATGCTTGGCACCATGTATGGCTCAGCCTATCTGAGCAACTGGGCGCGCAAGACAAACAACCTGTTCTTCAAGTACAACCTTATGGAAGGCTGGAACACCGCGATGCGTAGCTCGGCAACGATCGCTGCCTTGTCGTTTATTGAGCAACACGCCTCGTTACCAGACAAGAAGAATAGTGCGCGTTGGTTGAGCGCGATAGGGATCAATGATCCCAAGATGCTGGAGTTCACCGCTGATGGGAAATTGATGTGGCGGCAGGCAGACATCATGCGTACCTACATGGAGCGTGATGGTATGAATGAGGCTAAGGCGCGGACTGAGGCGCTGGAAACTTCTCGCCAGACACGTGAAGCGATTACTCGGTGGGTAGACAGTGCGATTCTCCGTCCACAAGCAGCGCATCGCCCAGCGTGGGCATCTGATCCTAAGTGGATGTTGGTGTGGCACCTGAAGCAGTTTACCTACAGCTTCCAGAAAACCATTATTGAGAAAGTGGTACACGAAGCGCAGCATGGGAACTACAACCCTGCGATGTCACTGGCTTCCTACGTTCCTTTCATGATCGCAGCGGATTACATGCGGGGGATTGTGCAAGGCGGCGGCGAGGAACCGGAATGGAAAAAGGGGATGGGCTTTGGTGAGACTGTTATGGCGGGGGTGCAACGCGCGGGTGTGTTTGGGGTAGGCCAGATGCTGCTCGACGGAGCACAAAACCCTCTCTATGCGATGGGGCCGACAGCAGGATATGCAGCTACAGTAGGGGAAGGTGTTTTGGATGGCGACTTAACCGAGGCTGTAACCCACGTGACACCGGGTTACGCGTTATGGAAAGGATGGGGCGATGACGGAGAAAGTGCTAAACCTATCTGAAGAAAGGCTCAAGCGTAGCCCACATGTGGCTGGGCTTGTTCTCTGCGCAGGATGCCGGCACAAGTGGGTGGCGATAGCGCCAGAGGGGGTACTGACAGTGGAATGCCCTGAATGTGGGGAGTTCAAAGCTCGGTTCGTCCATCCACACGTGTTCGAACCGGGTGTTCCACGGATAGAATGCCGTTGCGGGTGCCAGATGTTTACCATTGGTCGGGAGGGGGCAAAGTGCGTGAATTGCGGACTCACAAGCCCTTGTGAAATGTAAGGGAATCACTTTCCGGTCATTTCAGGCCATTTAGGGCCAAAAACCGTTACGATGTTACGAAGTTGGGCAAAGATCGTAACAAACTTCGTAACACAGTCGACCGCTCTAGGACGGGCTTCTTAGGGCATATTTACTGTTCTGTTACGATGTTACGATATTTAAGACAACTATTGCACCACAGAAAAATAAAAAAGATCGGTCATGAACACTTTTGTTGTGGTGGCAATCAATAGTTGTAACGTAACTTCGTAACAGAGCATTTTCTGCCCTGTGAGGTGCAGGCTAGAGCGGTTTTGGTCTGTTACGATATTTTTTGAAGATCGTAACATCGTAACACTCTTGAGACTTTACTTTAACGTGGAACATATTGCCCAAATTGGATATGGTTTGATACTTGCTAGGCGGTTGTGCTAGTAGGTGCGTTCCATTTTTGTGGCTGGTACTATGTCGACACGTTAAACCCTACGCACGAGGCCAGCATGAGTGCCCAAACCCACGATATTGAAATTGACCGAGGTAAAACATTTGCCCAGTCATATCTCTACGCCTCGGAAAAGGTCGTTTACAAGCCAATTACCGCAGTCGTGGCCACGGCCCCTTACCGGCTAACCGTAACAGCGCACGGGCTACCCGATGGCTGGCCGGTACGCATTGAGGGGGCCAAGGCGCCGGTTGAGCTAAATACCTCCGGCGAAAATGATTACCTCATTGCCACCGTGATTGACGCTAATACCATCGAATTCAACGGCCTAAACGGCAGCGCATGGAAGGCGTACAGTTCTGGCGGGTTACTGGTCTATAACGAGCCGGCACCACTCACAGGCTGGATTGCGCGAGCGCAGATGCGTACCAAGATCAAGGGCGCACTCCTATTCACATGGCACAGCGACCCGGTAACCAGTCCAGACGGGTTAATCACCATCGATGGCCCCACGCTTACCCTGCACATGACGGCGGCTGTCAGCGCTGCCTTGCCATGGGGGAAAGGATTTTACGAGATAGAAATCGAGAAGGACGGCGAGGTAAGGCCAGTGATTGCGCCGAGCTATGCCGAGGTTAGCGGCGAGATTGTGACCTGATGGACCCGTTAGTAATTGGCTCTTGCCGCTCACCCTTTGTGGTTGCAGTCGGATTACCGGGGCCGCGCGGACTGCCGGGCACATCAGAGGAAGAAGCTGTGTACGCAAAGCGTGTGGATTTTGTCGGTGATACCCTGCTGTACCGAGGCGAGGCTGTCGTGGGTGCTGCTGAGTCTGCACCTGTGTGGCGCATCCGGCGTATTACCTTCACCGGTGACGACATGACCGAGGAATGGGCGAGCGGCTCGGCGGCCTTTGATAAGGTCTGGGCTGATCGCTTAACGCTGGGGTATAGCTGATGGCCGCAGTCATAACCAACACCGCCACTCGCATCACAATCACTGGCTCATACAAGGCGTTTACGGGCAGCAGCACCACAACGCTTGTAACTCGTAGCGCTGGCGACTCTCCTGCTGCGGGTGACGTTGGGCGGTTTATCCTTTGGTGCCGTGGCGGTACGGTCAATACAGCACAGTGGGAAGTTCGCCGCATCACCGCCGCAACAACCACCACTGTTACGCCGCATGACCCGTGGGGCGCTGTCCCGACTGCCGGCGATACTTTCCGAATTAGCAGCACGCTGTCTGACATTCTCACAGCTCAACCTACTGCTGGCACCAAAACAGGCATCAGTTCATTTGCGTTTGTTGGTGATCTGTCGCTAGCGTCCACCGCTTTTCTCGCAAGCGCTAACGAGTCTGCTGAGTGGGTTTTTGGGTGGGCCTCTCCCGTCATGCCAATGGCAGATAACTGCGTTTTGCAGCTTGGGCAGGCATGGGGCGGCGAAGGGTTTGCGACCGAAACAACAGACGGGTGCCGCTGGCTTTTACGACAGACCAACATGGGTCAAGCCTCAGTCTACAACCCCGGCAACACACGCTACGCACAAGGCGCGGTAGTAAACTTCTACGGCTCCCTGATTGAGTCCTCTACCGATGATTGGATGTTTCAGCGGTTAGTTGGGCCATCTCGTTTTATTGGGGCCATCTTTGATGGGCCTGTTGGTGCTCGGTTTTATCACGAAGCGTCAGAATGGGTTGAATGCCGGATGAGCAATGGCAACAGTAATATTGCTTCTTGGTCTGTCGGGGCTACCTTCACCCGCCCCATCAACTCGATCAAAAGCTATCGCAATAATACGGGCATGAAGTCGTATCTGCTATTTGGTGGGGTGGTGAAGAACACTCTCTTTTCAAACAACCAAAAGATATTCCAGCGCGATGCTACTGATGGTGGATCGGTTTTTGAGTTTATCGATTGTACTGAATTTGGCGCTTCGGATATTTCTGGCATTCGCGGCGTCATCAATCAGAGTCGATCAGTTAATTTAACTATCACCGACGAAGCTGGCACAGGCGTGACCGGCGTCACTGTTCGCATTAACGACACAGATGACACCTTACAAGGCGCTGTAAGCGTCAGTGGTGCAGGTGGAGCAGTGCCAGAGATGCTGGCTCGCCGCCGCAGATTTGAAGACAACAGCGTCGTGCTGCTCCAGTACGCCCCGTTCCGTATCCGCATCCGCAAGTTTGGTTATTTGTGGGACTCGCTTAACGCGGCGATTGCTGACCCGATCAAGCAATCATCGGCCATCCGGGTGGACAGCAGCGTAACGCAGTCGGCGGGCGTGGCCGCAGCCCATACGGGCATCACGATTGCGGATCACGGCGGTTCGCCGGTTAGCTGGAACGGTAAGAGCTTTGGCATCACTGTCACAGGTGACCTGACCGTAAATCCAAGCCTTACCATTGCCGACATTAAGCACTACCTGCATTGGCATCTAGCGCAAAGCGCAGCTATCGGCGGCAAGGCAAGTGGGCTGGACTGGCACAACTTAATCCCGACCGCAGGCTTTCAGTCTGAGCGCGGGATATACGGCGCAACCAATAAGGGCGTTCGTGTAATTGACCAAGCCGGCAATCCGTTTCCCGGCGTGGTGCAGATGCAAGCCGATGACGGGACGTTTTATGTAGCCCCAACCACGGCTGCCTTGACGCTCTCAGGATTTCCAGCGGGCACAGACATCGTGGTTTTGACCGCCGGCACCTCTACGATCATTCACCAAGTAGATCAGGCGGCTGGACCCACTTACACCTACAACTACACGGGCACGCCCCTAGTGGATATCGGTTTAATCAACCCCGGTTACGTGCCTCGGTACCTCCGAAATGTGCAGCTCGCAAGCACCAACGCAACCATACCTGCAAGCCTTGATTTAGACAGGAACTTTGCATGAAGCAGATCATTAGCACGACTGATGGGCGCTATATCGGCGTTGCGGTGGACATTGACGCGCCGATAGAGTTGGGCGGGTTCGTGTTCGTGCCAGACAAAAGCACGGAATTACCCGACGGCACTTACCGACTCAGCAACAGCAACTACGTTATCGACGTAAAGGACGCATAACATGGCAAAAATTATTACCCGAGCCGGCCTTAACGTCGGTACCGAGCTAACCGTAGACGAGTCGGCCAAAACCTTTACGCTCAACGTAGCCGGCAACTTAGCCGCCAAAGACGGCGTTACGCTGCAGGCGCTGTACTCAAAGTTTGTCGAGCTGTGGGCAACGGCAAGTTACCAAGACAGTCCGTTCCCGATGTACGCCATCGATGCCTTGTCGGGGCAGTTTC
>Ga0181346_1001341_pt1 | contig 10814 bp, 37 predicted proteins | sample Su13VDMM15DN_FD_130100 | JGI IMG/M metagenome (GOLD analysis project Ga0181346, IMG submission 130100) | Freshwater viral communities from Lake Michigan, USA - Su13.VD.MM15.D.N | ecosystem: Environmental > Aquatic > Freshwater > Lake | place: USA: Michigan | collected 2013-07-15 | reverse complement strand
TTTTTATTACTCATAATTTATTATATTTTTATAACTTTATTATTTTAACAAATATATTATATATTATTTTTTAAATTACTTTATAAATAAACTCTTCATCCCCTCCATTATAATTCTCAATCATAAATTTTCCATTCTTATTCTCATATATACCAACATTTACATCTAACATCTCCACCAATACACACCCCTCTACACTACCATCTAAATCTTCCATATAATCACCAATTTCATAATTACCACTTTTATATTTCATAAAATAATTATATTAAACTTTAATCTTTTCATTCATCATATAACACCAATTCTCAAAACTACCCTTCCACTCTTCATCTACACTACCATATTCTTCACTATATACCTCATATACTTCATCATACAATTTTTCAATCTCTTCCAATTTTTTATTCAATTCTTCAATTTTATTATTCATATATTATTTTTACAACTTAATTATATATTATTTCTAAAAATTCTTATTAACCCTCATCTCTCATATCTATAATTAAATACTCTTCATAATCAAATACCCACCCTTCCGCACTTCTAACACATGACATATACCCTTCTTCAATTTCTTTAATAACTTCTAATTTATTATTATATAAATTTAATTTAATTATCATATTATAATTATATATTATTTTTAAGATTTCTTATTATTCAATTCCAATACATTCAAAGAACTTTTCTAATACTTCTTTTTCTTCAATATCATCATCAAAATAATTCATCATTGTATAAAAAACCTCATAAATTAATTTTTTCTCATCTTTACTAAAACTATTAAACTTTTCATTTATTTTAATTTTCATATTATAATTATATATTAGTTTTAGAAGTTCTTATTAACTCAACCTTACTATTCTCTCAAGTTATTATCCCTATACACACCTATTAAACTGGTAAGGTTATTAGATCCAGACAAAAAAAGAGAGGCTAAGTAATTAGCTTAGCCTCTCTCACCTCCACCATTAACTAGCATTAAGCCGTTACCAGCTCATTGCTAGTCAAAGCAATTTCAAAATGATTAGCTTGCTTAATAGGCCTACCTTTAGCAGCTCGAAGAGCATCACGCACCTCTTGCATCTTCAGCTTACGCAGCTCGTAAGCTTCCTTATTGCGAATAGCCCGCTCTTGCTCCTGAGCATATACAATCGATACAGCCTTATCTAGAATAGACTGCCGATGCTCAAGAGCAGCTTCGACTACCAGAGTCATCAGCTCCTTCTCGCTTAGTTTCGACTCGTTGCGCAATGCGACAACCAGGTTCTTCGTCTCTTCGGTCACTAGCGTGGCCGTGAATTTATTATTATTATTCATTTTTTATTAGTGTTGCAATTTTATAATATATTAGTTCCTAAAATCTTAATAAGTCTATCAGATTGATTAAACTCTAATCGATAGGCCATCTTATCTATTACCCTTCAATCAATCAAAAGAGTTTAGCAAGAGCAACTCGCGCTTCATCACATACTCGATCTGACTCTTCATCAGTAGCATCTACTGGGATCAGATTAACAACCTCTTCATCAATCTGATCCATAAGAGCTTCTAGAATTGTGCTGATCATATCATATTCTTTATCAGTAAATTTAATAATTTTCATAAGTTTATAATATATTAGTTTTTAAATTGCTTTAACATCATCAATAAAATAAACCTCCCAAATGCCACTTTCATCTTTAACAACCCCGCTATAATTTACTCCTTCACACTCAAACTCAAACCTCTCACCCGTTACCCAACCTACCTCTTCATTACTCTCAACATCCCACATATCAACAAAAAAACCATTATTATTTTTAATAATATAATTTTTATTAATTTTTTTCATAATTTAATAATATAGTAGTTTTTAAATTACATTAAAAATAATCATCACTATACTCTCCACATCACCACCCTCTCTATTTTTAATCATTAACCAATCTCTCATTTTACTCACCACCCATTCTTTTTTAAACTCATTCTTACTTACTCCACATTTACTCCCCTCACCCTCCATTCCTTCATACAACTTACAAAACATCTCATATCCATCAAAATTATCTATCTCAAAATAACCATCACCACTCAATTCATTATCATACAACTCACAATATTTAATTTTCATAATATTATAATATAGTAGTTTTTAAATTACTTCTACTTCATCTCCAAAAAATACTTCTACAACCCCATTATTAAACTTTACCTCTACACAACCTCCATTCCAACCATCCTCAATTACTTTATTTACCTTACCAACCATCCCTATATAACTTTCGTCTCCATCCATATTCATGCCAATAATTTCAACTAATTTATTTTTCATAATATAATAATATATTAGTTTTTAAATTACAACTCTAAAATTAAACTTTAATAAACTCAATCCAATAATCCCACACTTTATCATAAACTTTAATACAATCTTTATTCTCTTTAACTACTTTACAATCTTCTTTAAATCTTACTTTATCCATCTCACCCTCACCTTCTTCCTTATCTACCACAACCTTTAACATCTCATACCCGTCAAACTTCTTTACCTCTATAATATCAATTATTTCATAATTGCCTATTACTTTAACTTTAATTAATTTATTTTTCATAATATAATAATATAGTAGTTTTAGAAGTTCCTATTATAACCTCTTCCTTAAAATAAATTTAGGAACTATATTATAATTAAGGTACAAGATGCCCATGAGGCAGGCGAAAACTGGAACAAATTTCCGAGAATAAAAAAAGGAAAAGAGAGGAACTCTGCTGATAGTTCCTCTCTTTTCTCCTGGCTGGTTCCTCAGATTATGGAACCTCTGCTGCTGGAACGTTTTAAAGCTGTTCCGGGGTAGGCGTTCCTTTATTTTAGTTCCGGCAAGAGGAGTGGCTGGGCTATCAACCTTAAACATCACGCTTAGGTTAGCCCAACCACTCCATTACCACCTATCGCAGGTCACCACAACCTGCATTTCTAATATGTCACCACAACATATAAGAAAGTCTATTCGTCTGTTACTATAAGATATATCATAGTAGATACTATAATCAACCCTATTATAACCATGTATCTTTGTCTATATCGCTCTTACGAGTAATATAGTTTATATATAGCGTCTCGGCCATCGCATGTGCAGCTGCTGCAAGCTCTGCTTGATCGAGGCTTGAGCGACCCTTTGAGTCTTGATAGAGCAACTTAATCGACTCGATGTAAAGCTGTTGATGGAACTCATTCATAATAGGGCCGCCCAGTTATTAGATCGAGGGGGCTTTGTGAGATTGTTTACGGCTGCCGTATAAGGAGTTCGGAAATTGTTAGCCGATTTGTGGACTGCCTTATCGTATTCCATATTTAGTTTATATGATCTATAGAGAGCGTAAGCGATTACTATCCCTTACGCTCTCTTTGGTTAGATCAAAGGTCTATTTTATTAGGTACCTTAGTTATTTTCTTTAATTACCTATTCTTTTTGGTAAATTCTATTGCAAATTCAGTGCATATTGCACTACGCCTTGCGCTAGAGTCAATGGCTTCATATGCTTAACAAAGATCGGCTTAATCGATGGCCGCACTGCTGGTGCAATAAATCGAGTCAAGCTAATGCTATTAAGATACTCTCGATAAGCAATAGCACTATCAAGCGCATAGCCAGCGGTGCTATAAGCATTATCACCGAAGAACTTGCTGCGAGTGATATTATTCTTAGTAACGCGTACTTGCCAACCATTATAGCTTTCAAGGCGCGTGATGTTTTTGGTGTTATTTTTCATAAGTTAATTATATTATAGTTCCTAGTTAAATATAGGTAGTAAACTCTTTATGCAACGATGCGTACATTTCTGAAAGCAATACATGTGCATCTTCAATTGGACCGTTATATAATGACTTCTTTAATGATGGATTAGCTAACAGCCTCCGATGCTCGTTAAGAGACAATTCAGCAATGAGATCATGAAGAGCTTGTGCTTCAGTTTCGTTGAGGATGAACTGCCGAGTAGTTTCAATTTTCATAAGTTAAGATGCATGAACGCTGCTAGTAAAGTTAATAATCACTCCTTCGCTTGCTAGATTATCTATCACTGCATCAACAGCCATCTGATGAGCTTCATCTTCCTCTTCATAGTCATCCTCTGCAAAATCAGCAGCATACCTAGCAATCAAATCTTCATACTGCTCACAAAACTCTTCATACGTCATATTAATAGTCTTATTCATAAGTTAATTATATTATAGTTCCTAGTTCAATTTGTTAAAAATCTCAATATAGTAGTGAGCTAACTCAGCAAGATACTTTGCATTATCCAATTCAATATCACTTGTAGGTAAGCCCTCATCCTGAAGCGTGTTTAAGCATTGCTTAAAGTTATTATAAGTATTCTCAAACTGGCAATATGACATATTCATAGTTTTATTATATTATAGTTCCAAGTTAAAAGTTATCATACCCTAACAGTTCAATAAATGCATCTGTATTACCATTAACCTCTCCTTCAAGTAGCTCTTTAAAGTTCATATCAGTAAGCTTCTCAATTTTCTTAACAGCCTTTTCGTTAAGTTCTAAAACGATTTGAATCTTTTTCATACTATTATTATATTATAGTTCCTAAAGTATTAAATGTTAAGCGTTAATTAACGAACTCGCAATTGAATACTGATGGGTAATAGGCACGATCATATACATCGCTTTTCACATACATTCGTCCGGTGCTACCGCTATGCTGAGGCTCGCTCCAGCTGCGTACTTCATACTTCTCGCCTCGAAAAGAAGTAACCACATCACCCATCTTTACTTCTTGCTTAGTATTTGAATTGATAAGTTTCATAGTATTATTATATTACAGTTCCAGGTTGCTTATTTTAACTCTAAATAAATACCATCTTTAGTAACACCCACTATATTAAAGTCATAATTATCATCATAAACTTTAATGTTTTTTACACCATTACTTTCGATTTCTTCTAACATTTCAATTAAATCTTTAATTTTCATAACGTTATTATATCTTAGTTCCCTATTATTCTAAAGGTTGCTCTATTTGAGTCACAATCGTACATTCGCTTCCATCTGATAGCTTTTGAACTCTAACCTTGAGTACTAATTTGCTTTCTCGTTTAGGAGCATTAGTTTTATTATTAAAAGATAGAGCTGCTTGTTCTTTAGTCTCTCTTTCTTTTTTAGGAATATAAGCCATTTTAACCGCAGTAAATACTGTAGATATTATCAGGGATATAATCTCGGATAAAGGTATCTAGATTTCTAATAGCTCTACGAATTGGTAGAGTATTAAACTCATCTTGCTCGATCATTAGAGCAATGCTGATGAGGTCTTCATGATCTTTCTCCCCACCTTTAATCATCTTAGCATCGCCAGAAAAGCTTTTGTTATTCCAAGCCAAGTACTTATCGGCGACTTCTTTTAACTTAAGAGCATTAGGGTGTTCAAATTTCATGAGTATTTGCTTTCGTTTTTATAAGCATCACCAAACAGCTTTTTACCAACACCAGCAGGCATAAACACGCTAAGAGTATCCCACTTAAGAGAACCCTTATAATCCCAAATAGCACAAGCGGAATGATTAGCTTTAAAACGCCATTCAATAGTTACTTTACCATCGCCGCTTTTTTCAGTAATAGGGTCAATGCCTAGAATAGCAGTTACCTGCTCAGGCTTAATACCGACGATAGAGCCAGTACGATAACTGCTAATATGTTCTGTTAGTGGTGTAATCTTCATATTATTATTATATCTTTGTTCCAAGATTGAAAGAGCTTTTTCAGCACGCGCAAGTTTAGCTAATAGATCTGCCTCTCGTTCTCCGGACATACCAAGCAGCCGAGCTTGCTCTAAGCATTCAGCCGTAGCAGCGGCCAATTCGCGTTCGAGGGTGCGGGCGTGCTCAATCCACATAGCGTCCCAAGCAACGTGGGGGCGGTTTAAAAATGAGTCAGTGGACGTAGGTTGGTTCGGTGGGGTCATATTAAGGCCAAACATTTTGATTACCAGCAGCTAGCAAACGCTGCTTACGGAAGTTATGGATTACTTGATACATCTCTTCGAACTCTTCTGTAGTATACCGCTCGTTATAGAACTGCCAACCGTTATTAGTCTTCTCAGTAATAATCATATCTTTATCAGTAGACCAGTCTTTAGTCTCGTCAAAAACTCTTACAACGAATTTAAAGTCTTTATTCATACTATTATTATATATTAGTTCCTCATTACTATTTAAAAAGTTGCACAATAGCAATAATTGATGCTAAGATAAGTGTGCCCATTATAACTATCTCCAGCATAGCTGAAATTTTATCTGAAAAGTTTTTGTCTGGAGGAGGAGGTAAAGATTTTTTCATGGACAGTTAATCTTCTGATCATACTCAATAGCTTCGGCATGGCAGCGGTTAATCTCTTCTTGAAGAAACTTGCGAAAGGCTTCGGGATCGTTAACCTTAACACCAGGTATCTCATAGAGATAGTGAAGGCTGGTTACGAAACCTTGTAATAGACCAGACTTGTAAGGATAATTAGGATGCATATAATTATTATATTATAGTTCTTAGGTTTCTTATTGATTCCGGCTCTTCAATTCATTATTCAGGATATGGGTATATAGCTCATCATTAAGGCTTGAACTAGAAGTTACCGAGTTATTAGCAATCTCGGTAATAAGGGCAGCCGTCTCTAGAGAAGCTGCGTATTCTGCGACTGTTTTAACTTTGTTATTATTTTTAATCATACCTAATAATATAGTTGTTCAAAATACTCTTATTGTTAGTTCTTCCTATTCCCAATAAGCGTTTACCCAATCAGAACGTTTGTAAGTTTTCTTAACTTTAAAAGAAACCGACGGGCGCGGCATCTTCTTACGAATGCTTTTGATAATGTCTTTTTGTTTAATAGGCTTCATCCTATTATTATATATTAGTTCCCGAAGTATTCGTTAACTACTTTAAGGGCTGCATGCAACTTAACGTAATAATCATAATCTTCCTGCTGATAAGATTTAAGTTTTTTTTCACGTTTAAGGTCTGCGATATTAGTCTTTATCGTCGCAGTATGTTCTTTTAACATACGACCAACTAAGTCGTCTGCAAAATCATTATCAATAGGCAAGGTTATATTTTTCATAGGTTTATTCTAGTTCGACCATCCAATCTGAATCATTATAGATATAATCCCAAATAATCTCTTCTTGACCATCATGAGGAAGATCCATAGACTTAATAAACCCGTCAACAAGCTTATCTTGCTCTAGTTGATGAGCTGCAATAACTTCTTTAATCTTAACGATTTCTGCTTGTCGTTCTTTAGTAATTTTAATTTTAGGGTTCATATTATTATTTTATTCAGGTTCCTTATCTTCAGAGATCTCTGAATAAGGAACATAATTTTGCTCAAATAAAGCAGTTTTGGCATAATCCTTATTTAGAACCTTTAACCATCCCATTCGGGTACCTCCAGTCGTATGCAACTCCCCAAGCTGTCCAGTTATTTCACAAGTACGACCCGAAGCAGTTTCAGCAAAATGAATAATACCATCGATATAATTAGAGAATCGATCAATAGTCTTTTGAAGGCCGGGGTACTTTTCAGATACTAACAAGGAGGTAATATCTTCACCGTACTCTAAATAATGGTAAAAACGAAGCGTACCGTACTTCTCTTTCACCTGTGAGGCTTTCACTTGCGGTTGCCGAACTGTAAAGTAATAGGTAGCTTCCCCGTCTTTGCTAATGTATGGTTTGATACCAAGACGCTCACCATCCTCTTTATCAACTTGTATAGCAGTACTGTAGGTGTAGGTAAGAGCCTCGCAAAGAATATCAATAAGATCATACCAACCATCACCAACTTCAAGGCCCCAGCACATGCAAGTCTCGGTTATTGGCTTGGTACGATCGGCGAAAATCTTTGGATACTTCTCAAATAGTTTTTGTTCCAATTCTGCTTTCATAATTTATTCTTCAACCTGATGAAGAGCATTTCCGGCTTCAGTACGAATAGCTTGGGCTAGTTGTTCTACAGTTTTATAATCATCAGTACCATGCTTTAGTATATTGCGGCATATAGAATCAATTTCATACAATGACACCCAAGCTTGATTGCAATGAACAGCTCGCATATGCTCATAGTTATCATCAGGTAAGTTAAATTCTAGTATTGCTTTCATAGTTTTCTATAAACTAGTTCGTTTTGCATTGCAATGCGGTACTTTTCGCCCATTTGCCACTGAGTATCAAGACATGCTTGAATATGATCGGTATCCATATCTTTTAATACTACAAAGCGTAATGGCTGATCACCACCTTTACCCCGAGTACCCCACTTCATAACCTCTCGCACTCTATCATGACTATCCTCAAGGTAGACCGTCAGAAAGACTTCATCACCATTAGCACTGCAGCGGATATAATCGTTACCACCATCGATCATATACGTCTTGCCATTAGCATCAATATGCTCCTTATAATCATGACGATCATTGCTTTCTATTACAGTACCATCCGGCGTACGAATAGCACTATAAATTATATTTTTTTTAGTTGACATATTTTAAGATTTTCTTTAGCTAGTATCATATTAGATACCCAAAACTTAAGCTTAATCAAGTTATGAATTTGATATTTAACATTTACTTTCATTGATTTGATCTGCTGGTCTTGAATAGGAGCAGCATCGAGCACTTCAATGATCTTTGCCTTAGCCTCATCCAGATCATTACACTCGTTGAGGATATAATCACGAATAGGGCTTAAGACGCTCATTGTGCTTTAAAGAAGCTAGCAAAGTTTTTATTAACGTTCTTCTTAATATAACTACCGAGACCCTCACCAGCAGCAGCAAGCTCTTTCATCTTATCGACTTGCTCCTTACCTGGCTTAGTATGATCGTAAACGTAAGTTGCGCCAGAGTTAAACGTAATAGCAAGTGAGTCACCTTTATCGGCAATCTCATACGTATCAATACTAGACTTTTTTGATTTATTTTGATATTTGATTTCCATAAAATTATTATATCTTTGTTCCTTATTTCACATATTAAACCATTGCGTCAACTTCGTTAATTATCATTTGATTCCAATTGCCGTTAGAATTGATCCACATCCTATAAAGCTCGGCATAAACATCTGAGCTTCCAGTTTCATAAGCGCAATTATTATTCAAATGAGCACGAGCGCATTGACGAAGAATTTGCTGAGTGCCGAATTGAAGAGCTTCAAAACTCTCTAGAAACTTATTATGTGAGATGTTCATAGTATTATTATATTACTGTTCCGTAAGGTTAATAGTTTCTAGCAGAGGTCGAAGCTCGCCTAATACAAGAGCTTGAGCTTCTTCTGGACTATTTGCGTAAGCAACCCAATTAGCTACTTGAATTAACTTTTTAATATCTAACTGCAGGTTTAAATCTTTCATACGTTTATATTAATACAGTTCCATAATCTTAGTTATCAAACCAGAATACGATACGAACTTTAACATCACCTTTACCGATTGCTTGCATAGCTGCAGTAAGGGCTTTAACTTCGATTGAATTATTAAACTTTGCAGCTTTTTTCCAATCAGTTAAATTGCACCACCCGTAGGTATGATAGTCTGGGCTTGTAATCCGGTACGGTTGACCGGCTAGATTTTTTTCTTCTCGCCATATTGAATAGCCGCTATTAACCCATTTAAGAGCTTGCTCAATATTAACCGTACGCGCTTCTTGAAATGAAGTAGGTGTATCATAGTCAACTGTAAAAGAGATTTCATCATTCGTTGCCCAAGAAGTATGCTCAGGTAGACCGAAACCGGTTGCAAGAGGCTTACCCCTTTTTGGACTACCACGCACCCCGGCTAGATTAGCAAACCAATTGTAATTTCGTCCTGGGTTAATTGAATGGTACCCAAAGCTATCCCATTCTAAAGAATAGCTTTCAGGACGTTTATATTCGATAATGCAATGAATGTCGCAGCCCATATTATTATTTGTTAATTGTTAATTGATTTTATTATTGTAAAGGTGTTCCATCTTTACTAGCTTGTTCTGCCATTATTCTCAGTAATCGATCTTTTGCTAGCATATTGCACATATCAGCTAGTTCAGCAAGGGCATCGTCTTTATTAAAACAAGTACCAGCCAAGGCGTATAGCACAACGCTAATTTCACGCTCTTCAAGCTCACTAGCTCGTTTAGCTAATTGAACAATACACTCTAACAGTTGTGAACGTGTTAAATCCATACCTAATTATATTATTGTTCCTTATTGGATAGGGCGCACTGCTTGAATAAGCTCAGATACTTTTTGCTCAAGGAACTTAATCTGCTCTTTAGCTTCTGTAAGCTCTATATTAAGATCGTTAGCAAGCATAGCTAAGGTAACGATATGCTCCGGTTCATGTAGATATACTTCAGCTGTACCATCAATATGAATTTTTACTATCTCAGTTGACTTCTCTTTATTGAATGTTTCCATAAGATATGATAGTTTATATCTGCACTTAATCAATACATTTGAACATAAAAAAAGCGATACTTTTTTGGTATCGCTTTTTGTGATAATTAAATTTTTATACCCTTTATTGGTTAAATAAATCATTAATAGCTGCGTGCTGATTTGCAATTTTTGCACCACCTTTAACTCTTCTAGTACCTAAATCTTTGATAATTCCAGCCGCTTCTAACATTTGAATTGAATTTTTAGCTACCCAATGCGCATCAGACTTACTAAAAACTGGTTTACCTTTTGAAACGAAATTGATAATCACATCATCAATTAAGTCTTTTGCTAAAGCATCTGAGTTTCCTGGATAAATTTGATCATCTGATGATTTAATTGCCTCAGA
>Ga0181346_1001339_pt1 | contig 10829 bp, 22 predicted proteins | sample Su13VDMM15DN_FD_130100 | JGI IMG/M metagenome (GOLD analysis project Ga0181346, IMG submission 130100) | Freshwater viral communities from Lake Michigan, USA - Su13.VD.MM15.D.N | ecosystem: Environmental > Aquatic > Freshwater > Lake | place: USA: Michigan | collected 2013-07-15 | reverse complement strand
AGATTCAAACAATTTTTGGGGTAAGTGAAAGGTTACACCCAGGTGGAAAATATTATATTTTTATTAAAATTGGTCATACATTTAAATCAACCACAATGGTAAGTTGGAAAAATGTCCCAAGTAAGAAAGATATTGAAAAAGACTTAGAACAATACCTCCCATATTTTGGATTTACCTCTCAGGTAGGAATATCAATAATGTAATGATGAAAGAACAAATTAGAACCATATTGAAAAATTATTTAAATGAAATTGTGACCTCAATACCCATTTCAGGTCCAAAATCATCACAATGTAAGAAATTCTACGATAGACTTAAACGAGAATTTCCACAAACTCCTGAATACATTTTAAAAGAATTTACTACTAATGTTTTATGTGGCGATAAAGAGGTCTTTAATGATGTAATGAATCAATTTTTTGGTGACCCAATCCCTTTTCTTGGGAAAATGATATATAATTACCTAAAAGGTCCATGGAAATTACAAATAATTCAAGTAAACCCTGAAGATTTTTCTGAAAACACAATAAATGCGTTTATTGAAAGAGAATTTGGGGATGTTGATGCTTATATGGTCCATAATGATAAAGAAAGAATGGATACTCAACGAGAATTAGCCACCTCAACCGGTAAAAATGAGCCAATAATTGTTATTAAACATAAAAATAGTAAATATGAGATAGTTGAAGGTTGGCATAGAACTATGTCGACATTAAAATTAGGTGATAATGGTGAAGACCTGAAAAATTGGGATAAAGTTAAGATTAGAGCCTTCGTTTTAGAGAAATAACCCCTCAATATTCCTTTTTCCCTCCAAATTTGATGAATGTACCCTAATTTCAGGTAGTTTAACCTCTTTATTTTCACAATAATCGATTAACCATTTAGCTGCGTCATATCCGGTGTTACCTTTTAACAATTTATAGTCAATATTTGATTGATTTTCGGATAAATAGTGGTTTTGTGTCAAATCATGGTCAAAAGATACCATTTTTGGGACACCAAATCGTTGGATAAGGTTAATAAATTGATAATAATCCCTTACAACAACCCAAGAGTCATTTTCCTCATAAATGGGGTCAATTGTGTTCTTAAATACATCATAAGGGTCTCTCACATCATCCAAAAAAAATTTTATGCTCATATTTTATTTTTTATTTATATTTCCAAATAAACCCACCTGATTTTTTAATAATTCCCCTACAACACATTGAAATTCCGGTTCTTTGAATATTATATTCAATTGACGCTTCAATCATTGAATTATACTCTTTAATGAAATTTCCTTTTAAATCGTATTGTAATATTTTAACATAGTTTGAAATACCAATTTTATCTTTAGATAACTGAGTGTGTTTATTACCTATATGTGATAAACTTAAATTTTTCCTATGTAATTCAGTGAATTTTATACCTAAATTGGTATCACAATTTAATCTCTTATTATAACCATACTCATTATTATTTGAATTAAATTGTTTAATGCAGGACTCTTCTTTTTCCCTTAACTCATCAACAGAACATTCGATTAATATTTCAAATTTAAAATTATTTTCTCCATATTTTATCCACGAAGATTGTAAGTGGGAATTAAAGTGATTATTCGTTGTTAATAATCTTTTATGTGTCTTTAATCTAGATTTAAGACTGACAGCACTCCCAATATATTTTTTACCATTCAGTAAGTTTATTATTTGATATATTCCTGATATTTTTCGGTACGGCATGTTATTTTTTATAATAAATATCTCACATATCTATTTTAAAACAAAATCGTCTAAAAATATTTTCATACTACAAAAGTATGGAATTAAAGTGAAATTTCAAAACGATTCTTCATTATTTCTAATTTATCCTCCGGAACTCCGTGTTCATTGACACCTCCATGTCGATTTTCAACAATTAAAGAATAAACTCTATATCCATGTTTTTCGGCCAAGTCAAAGTATGGTTGCATTTCCCAGTCTTGAGTAAATGTATTTGATACTACAACTCGTGGATGCTCATATTTCATAACAAAATCTATTTCATCCTGACACCATTTATGAGCATCTTTAATTTGGGATGGGTTGAATTTATAACTACCATCTGAGTTAACAAAATACATATCAGCCTCTTTGTGACAATAATCTTTATCACAAACTAACATTTTTGCCAAAGTTGATTTACCACTTCCTGGCAATCCCCTCAATAAAAATAATTCTTTTCCCATTGTATTTTTTATGCAAATATAAATAAAAAAATTTAATCAAACCCAAAGTATTTATAAAATATGAAATATATTATTAGAGAATCTCAATATAAAAAATTAATTAACGAAGGTATCTTTTGGGATGAGGAGAACTTAAATGCGTTAAAAAGTATTACGGGAACCAAACAACAAAAAGAAGTCTTCAATGTTGAGGTATTGGAACCATTTTCAATAACGATGACGGATTCAATTCAATATCACCGATTAATTCATATATTAAGAACAAACGGGGTTAAAGTTAAAGGTAAAGTTACTAAAATATGAAATATGTTATTACTGAATCTCAATATAAAAAATTAATTAACGAAGAAACTCAATTGGAATACACCAGCGAATTTTTGGATGGTGTTACGGTTGTGGTTGTATTTGAAGACGACCCATTATATGAACAAGTTAGAGAGTATTTTAATAAATATGGTTTTGGGTTTATGGTTCCGGGTAGTGATTTAATTATAATTGACGGAGAAATATTGGTTGGGCAACCAGATGCCAAAGACATTTTAAAATTTATTGAAGCTCATGAGGTCACTCATGTATTATTAGGACATGACGGACCCAGAAATGAACAAGATGAGATAGAAGCAGATTTAGGTGCATATATTTTATTACAAGACAAAGGATACAATGAACCAATCGAATTATTAGTAAATAATTTCAAGGAAAGACATGGTATTGAATTTGATGAAAAAATGATTGACGATATTAAAGAACGAATGTAATGGATGTAATAATTAGTGAAAAACAACAAGAAAGAATAAAGTCTTCAATTAAAGAAATAGTTGAGGATATTAAAGTCCCATTAGCGATAAAAGTTGATGTTGTATTTTCATCGACTGGTAACATATATGTTTTAGTTATATTAAAAAATTATCTAATGAGCTCTGCAAAAACAAAATACCAATCATTAATTCGTAATAAAATAAAAAATTATATTGGGTTAGATGTTACCCCTATATTGTCAGAAGAATCAACAATTGATTCTTAATTTACAGAATAACATAACTAATTTAGTTATACTAACTATTTATAAATAAAATATTTAATAATGAATAATATTAATAATTTAATTTCTGAAGAATTGGGCAAAATGTCCCAACTTTTTAATTACCAACGAGGAAAAGTAATCTCGGAACAAGCATCTAATGTTGCAACTGATGTCGGCGCTATATCTCAAGAATTAAACAAGTTTGACTCTGATGAGACAAAAATTGTTAACATAATTAAAAAATATAATAACAAGGCTAGTTTTAAAGACTTTGCAAATCAATACAAAACAATTATTGGTAAAAAATTAGGGGATGATTTATATCGTGCTATTAGACTTGGTGATGATAGTAAAGAAATAGCTGACCTTAAAAAATTTTTCTCACCATTAGGGATTGAATTTAAACAAAATCGTAGTGGATGGGATTTCTCAGGTATTGATGTTGGAACCAAATCCCCTCCACCTGCACCTAATAACGGACTTACCAATGCTGCAATTGCGTGTATTAAACAATATAATGGGACTGCCCCTAAACCGGCTAAAACACCGGGGTTTGTTTATGTAACTGGTGCCAATAAAACTACCATATTCTTTAGTAAAGATTATCAAGTTACGTATAGTCTAGCCGGTGGTATAACTGAAAAAGGTCAATGGTCTTGTAAAGGTAATGTTTTAAATATTGAAATGGATGATTATTCTTCTTGGTCAGAGGCTCAGGGTGGTTGGAGTGACCCTCAACCTGAAAAAACACCTAATAACGGACTTACACCTGAATTAACGGCTTGTATTAAACAATATAATGGGACTGCCCCTAAAAAATCAGCCGACCCTGAAGTCTTTTATATTGAATTGGTAGAAGGTAATGATTTATTTTTTGGAATTGATTATGAAGCTCAATATCAAAGAAAAGGTAAGTCAACAATATTTGGTAAATGGTCTTGTAAAAATAATGTTTTGAATATTGTTATGGAAGATGGTGATTCTTGGTCAAAGGCTCAGGGTGGTTGGAGTGGCCCTCAATCTAAAAAAACACCTGATAAAGACGCAGTTGTTAACACTAAGGTTAAAACAGGTAATACTCAAAAATTATCGGCATTAACTCAGGATGTTCAAAAATCTATTGGTGGGAAACCAACTGGAAAAATCTCAAGTCAAGAATTGGATTCAATACTTCAGAGATTAGAAGGTAATGATGTTAGTGGAGAAGTATCTCAATCCTTACCTACAGATGCAAGTGGAAAACCAGATTTAGATAAAATATTGGCGTCATTATCTCAATAATAAATTAAAATAAATAAAAAAATAAATAAAATGGGAATTTTTAATCTAACCGAATCGGAAAAGAAGAAGATATTAAATCTTCATAATAGTGCGAGAATAATTAAAGAGCAAGTATCATCTGCCGCTCCTACTGATGATAAGTCAAAAATCATGGCAATTCAAACTGCCTTAATAAAAAAATACGGTGCATCGTTAGGAAAGACGGGTTCAAATTTTGATGGTGTGGATGGTAACTTAGGACCGAAGACATTAGCCGCGTTGTCGGCAGCAATGAAATCTATTACCTCTAATGCTAAAACTCCTCCACCGGCAGCAGGAACTCAAACTCCTCCACCGGCAGCAGGAACTCAAACTCCAGCACCGGCAGCAGGAACTCAAACTCCAGCACCGGCAACACCGGCAGCAGGAACTCAAACTCCAGCACCGGCAACACCGGCAGCAGGAACTCAAACTCCAGCACCGGCAACACCGGCAGCGGGAACTCCGGCAGCGGGAACTCCGGCAGCGGGAACACCGGCAGCGGGAACTCCGGCAGCGGGAACACCGGCAGCGGGAACACCGGCAGCGGGAACACCGACAGCAGGAACACCGACAGCAGGAACACCGACAGCAGGAACACCGACAGCAGGAACACCGACAGCAGGAACACCGACAAGAAGAGACCAACGAAGAGAAAGACAAGATATGAGAAGGTCTAATAGAAGACAAATGCAAGATTTAAGAGCACAACAAAACACAAATCAATAATCTCAATAAAAATAAAAAAATATGACCCCTAAATTAAATTAGGGGTTTTTTATTTCAAATACTTTTCATATACTTCTCAAAAGATAAAATATGACTAAAGTAAAAATTTCAACAGACAAGGGAGATATGATTGCCGAACTATACGACAATGAAACTCCAATCACAGTAAACAACTTCAAAGATTTGATAGGGAAAAAATTCTATGATGGATTAAACTTCCATAGAGTTATTCCTAATTTTGTAATCCAAGGTGGATGTCCAAATGGTAACGGGGCTGGTGGCCCAGGATATAATATTCCTTGTGAAGTTACCTCACCAAAACAATTTCATGATAGAGGAGTATTATCAATGGCTCACGCAGGTAGAAATACCGGAGGGTCTCAATTCTTCATTTGTCATGGTAGACAAGGAACCGCCCATTTAGATGGTAACCATACTTGTTTTGGTAAAGTTAATGAGGGATTAGATGTTATTGATTCAATCGGACCTGGTGATAAAATAAACTCAATTTCAATAATTGACTAATAATGTTTGGTATATTACAAAAACCCCCCAAATATGGGGGTTTTTTGTTGTATTTATTGAATACAAGTATTTATCGATATGGGAAAGAAATTTAAAGTTCGATTAACCGAACAAGAACTAATAGACTTAATCACAAAACAAATAACCGGAAGTGATAGTATGGATATACTAAAAGGTCTATTATCCGGTGCATCTAAATCTCCAAAAACAAGAGGAACTACACCTGAAAAAAAATCAGATTCTCCAATGAGTAAAAGTTCGGGTAGTGTTGAATCTAAATGGGATAATGTTACAAAAAAAGTAATTGATGAATTTGAGGGAGGATATTGGAACTATTGGCAATGTAAAAATCATCCATACGCAGCAATGTACAGTAAATCAGGAGAAACTTTGTTTGGTTTAGATAGAAAGGCGGGAAATATTGAAAATTTGTCACCTGATGGTAAAGAGTTTTTTAAAATAATTGACGATGAAAAGAAAAAATCAGGAATGTCCAATTTTTGTAAAAAATGGTATTATAATTATAGAGGTGGTGAATTAGAAGAAAGACTTAAAGATTTGGCTTCTAAAATAATGTTTGGTGAATATCAAAAAAATATGTCAAATTATGTGAAAGACCCCGAAACAAAAAAAAGAATTGAAAATAATGAAGGTTTATTATTACATATGTCATACGCAACTTGGAATGGTCCAGGGCACTTCAACAAATTCGCAAAAAAAATTGATACTGCGGTAAAAGAAGGTAAATCTGATGATGAATTAATAGAAATTGTCAAAAATAATAGAACTAATACATTTGGTGGAGATTGGGCTAAAGCAACCACTAAAGTTAATTCATTGATTGATAAAGCGTCTTCATCAGGACTTGCATAATATGGTAAAGGATAGTAAAAAAGTTGAAAAAATATTAGACTCCTTTTTTAATAATAGCACCGTCCATTCACATCCCATCCTTGGAATTGTAAAAGAGATGAGGTCAACTTATGATGGTGATTATCCTTATTTTGAATTAATTTATGACGCGGAAAATTATAATGGTCAAGACGAGATGGATAAACTGATTGAGTCGGTTACCGGATATACCGGATTAAGAGAAGGTCGTGACTATTGGTTGGGAGTGACTTGGCAATATTTAGAAGTATAATATGAAATACATAATTACAGAATCTAAATTAGGTGAGACAATTACTAATTACATTAAAGAACTTTTTGATGATATTAATTGGACACACCCTGTTGAATACGATGATGAAACAGGTGAAGAGTGGGATGATACTAATCGAGTAGTATTTTATATTGGAGATTATGATGGGGATGATGAAGGATGTTTTTATTGGTACGAATGTGATTACTTTGACCCTAATAGTCCTGCAAGTGAAAAGTGTCCAATGGTTAGTATTGGGGATGATTATGTGACTAAATTAAATGGTTATTTTGGTGATATGTGGCATGAACCATTTAAAAATTGGTTTATGAAAAATTTTGATTTACCAGTTAAAACAATTGATTAATAAATATGATAAACAATTCTCAAATTAAAGGACTTGAAAAATTAGTTAATAGTAATGTCATTAAAGACATCTACCCGGTTATTGGTGAGATTGAAATCCATAATAGTGATAACCCTTTTGAATATCTTGAAGATACATTACATCTGAACATTTATTTGAATAACCCTGAGGCAAATAAAAATAATCTATGGGACAAATTTAATTTTGATGAGCATTACTTAGCCGACCATCACATTCGAAAATTATTACCTTATCTTGGAATTGATAATAATAAAACATCAATAAGGTTTAGAGTATATGATACAAATTTTGATGTGATTAGTACTAACGATTTTTAAATGAATTTTATTAAATATTTGATTGTATGGGTGGGTTCCAATTTGGCAATTCCATTTTGGGTTGTTGGTCATGTACACCTAACCATGAATATTTACGAAGACATTTATGAAATTATTGCGTCTTGTGGAATGAATATTTTAGTTATAACGGCATTTTGGTTAGAATGGAAAAAACATAAAAAAGAGAATAACTAATTACTATTTAAGAAACAATAATACATTTATAAAAACACAAATATATGGCAAATTTAACCCAAGACGAAAAAGCAAGATTATATAATCATATGATAATGAGATATCAAAGGATGCAAGAAGATGTGAGACAAATTAAAGCGGCAAACTTTGAAGTTTCTGATTCGGACCAACAAAAAATTAATTTAATTGAATCTAAAATGAAAAAATTATTTAACGATTCTCAAAAATTATATTAAAAAATAATTCCTAATCGTAGGGGTTATTTTACTTTAAATGTAAATCCGGTTAATTTTTCAACATCTTCTTTTCTTACTTTAAGTTTTTCTAATTCGTATTTATCTTTAGTATTTGGGAAAATATACGCTCTGAACTCTTTTGTCTTTTTAATATAAATCACTTTCCAACATTTAGATGGGATTGATACTTGATTAACCCCAAAAGTTTTGACACTACCTACTGACCCACACCATACGTGAATGCTGTCATTTTTTATTGATAATTCTCTTGTTAAGATTTCTAATGTTTTCCACGAACCAGCATTTAATGTATGTGGTTGAGGTGTCATATTAGAAAAGTAAAAACATTCATCCTGAACCTGAGATGACTGACATAAATTGTCGGCCGCTGGCATCATGTGCCCTCTATCCATACCACTACCAACATAATCTTTTGCGATATCAGTTTCTATAATTAATTGAGGGTCCGGTTTGAAATTATCTTTTCGTTTTAAAGGTGTTTTACAAGTTACCATGGACTTTGTTGTCCACCACTCAACTAATACCGGGTAATGTTTAGATTTACTAAATACTGTGGTGTAATTAGTATGTTTAATTCTAATAGTGTCTTGACTAAATGATAATGAAGATATTAGAATGAATCCTAAAGTTAAAATAATTTTTTTCATAACGATAAATATTATATGAAACATTTTCCATTTTTGTAATGTCATTATATTTATAGACATGGGAACTAAAAGATTTACAATTACAGAATCAGAAATTGATTCAATCAAAAGACTTTATATGATTGAACAATCTGAAGAAAAAGAAGATAGAAAATTCTGCCACGGTGGAAATGTTAAAACATTAGATGATATAATGGGTGACGATGAGTCAGAAGATTATATTGATGGTGTTACAATTAGAAGAAACGGTGTTAACGGATTAGTTGATAAGCTTGAATTATTAAAAACTCTTAGATTACATCCAAAAGTTTCAGACGGTGGAGAACATTTATCGTCTGAAATTATGAACCACTTAAAGAGTTTCAAACCTTACAACTATTTTGATGAAACAAAGAAAGAATGTAATAAGGCGATGGACAAAATCATTGAACTTTATAAAGAGAATGAGCATGGGGAAGAGTTAGTTAAAGACATCGAAAAGGTTTATATGATGAATCATGTGTCTCCAAGAGCAAAAGAATTCCTGAAACACGGTATCTCAATGATTAAAGGTCAGTAAGTTGAACTTTTAAAAAATATAATTTATAATTAGTGTTCCATTTAGGGACACTTTTTTTTTATGTCAACACAATCACACATCGACAAGGTAGAGTTAAAGGCGAATTTACTTTCGTACCCATCTCATGTCGGTGCCCCAAAGATAGAATCAATAGATTTGACATCATTTAAGAAAAATGGAACCGACCGGGTGAACAAAATATATGACACAAAATATAAAGAACTTATAAGAGACGCAGAGAACCTCTATGATTCATTTATTATTAATCAAGAAGTATATGAGTCATCTTATCGGTTTGAACCCGTTATCGGTCAAATTTACCACCTATATGAGGATATTAAAGGTAAAAAGTTCTTATCATTAATAGAACCAAACACATGGAGACAGAAACATCTTTATTCCGTTATTTTAAATTCTGATATGACATGGACAAAGGTAGAGTAAAAAAACTATGTAAAACAATTTTGGATACATCGTATAGTGGGATTACAATCTGTGATTTTGATATGACACCAACATTTAAATATGACGAAATCTTAAGTAAATGGGTTCCCGATTCGTTTGCTTTATTTATCCAAATTAAATCACCTTTAGAAAGAGAAACATATAGACCAAAAGGAATCCAAGAAACTTTGGAGGGTCTGTTAGGTTTTGAATGCTGCGTAGATTTTGCCTAACTAGTTATAGTACTAGTGCTTATTTTTCTTTTTATTATATTTTATTGTTATATTATTATTTGCATTTTAACGAAACACCTAATTTTTTATTAACAATTGACTATTTATTAGAAAATAGTTTAGAATATGCAACAGGAATCACTTTGGACAGTTTTAATTACTGCGGTAACCATACTAGGTTCGACAAGCGCTTGGAGATTTTACGAAAAAAGAGCATTGAGAAAAGAAAAAGATGAAGATTTTGTCAGACTAGATTGTAGAGATAGAATTGGTAAATTAGAAGTGTTATTACAAGAAAGTAGTAAAGAAAAAGAAACTATGCGACTTACTATATTAAAACTAACTGAATCGGTTGCACAATTAGCAATTAAAGTTGAATTTTTACAAAAAGAAAACAACGAACTTCACGAAACATTGAAAAGAAAATCGAATTAATTAGACATCAAATCTAACATAGGTTAATATTTTAGATTCCGGAAAAAAATATACCATAGAATCTTGAACTAAAATATGTGCGAGGGTATCATTTATAACATCCTCATTAATTGTGTCACCTAAAAAAATAATCACTTCTAACATAATAGAATTATCTTTAACTCCGGTATTCATCGAGTGAATTTTAATTCTTGCTTGTTTACCATAAAATTCTTGCACCGCATCTCCTCGAAAATCATTAATATAACTTTCTATTAGGCGAAAGAACCTTCGTTTCTTATCTTGCATAATAAGAAATATAACAAAATTTTATAATTAAGATAGGTTATATTCCTTGTCCTTTATATGATTTCTTGTAGTTTTTAGATTGTTTTAACTTAGATGTCTTAGTTTTTGAATGAACCCCCGGACGACTAACTTT
>Ga0181346_1001336_pt1 | contig 10837 bp, 6 predicted proteins | sample Su13VDMM15DN_FD_130100 | JGI IMG/M metagenome (GOLD analysis project Ga0181346, IMG submission 130100) | Freshwater viral communities from Lake Michigan, USA - Su13.VD.MM15.D.N | ecosystem: Environmental > Aquatic > Freshwater > Lake | place: USA: Michigan | collected 2013-07-15 | reverse complement strand
GCCGCATATGGTGGCCATGGCTGAAGATCACTTCCAAAACGAAATAGATCTCATATTCACACCTGATCCCATTGCCTATGCCAGGAACCTCACACTGGCCACCGTGGCACAATTTTACAATCCCGCTGCCGAACTGTTAAAGGTTGCTAAAGAACAGGAAACAGGCGCTATCTTGGCCTATACCTGGGCTTGTCGCGGCGAAAAAACCGCGTGGTCTGATCAGGAGATGGTTTTTGCAAAAATGGCGCATGTGGACTTATCACTGCCTGTACGACAGCGATTACGACTGGTAACAGGTATGATACTGGAATGGGAGACCTGGGCACGGAGTTGTGGTGTCGGCATTGTGTGTTCAACCACCATGCGACGGGATCAACAGGGCTTTTTGGATCTGCATCGCCGACTAGGTTACGATGTGCGTGGCAGTTATTGTTACAAAAGATTGGATTGATATGAGTTATATTGTGGCTTCAGTGCCCCCTGTGAAGTGTTTTGTGCGTCGTGAGTTTTTGTATAACTTCACTCGGGGACACGGTGAATTAGAACCTGCTGTGTGGGTTAGTATCAAGGCCTTGCGTGGACAGGTGTTCCGAATTGAAAGTCTGTTGCCTGCTTACGGTGCCTTGTATGATAAACTGCCCATACACGCCTATGTGTGGCGAACAGAACACTCAGACCTGCCCATTGATACCTTGCAGTTATGGGACTGTATGGGCTATAGATTCACAGTGGTTGAAAAGATTGGCCTGCGTAATTTGGGTGTGAAGTTCCTGGGCAAGGATCGTGAGTGGCATTTTGGCACCTATATGTTCACTGTGGACTTTTGTGCAGATGGTGCAGATGCGGACACAGGCTTTACCGAACAAGCAGAAGAACACAAAAGTTTCAACTTCATACGCTTGGAAAATGGGCAGTTTGCAATCCAACCCAACAATCGCTGTTTATGGTACGATCAAAGCCTAATACCTGCTGAAACCAAACAGCCAGACTTTCAGGCAGCACAGACATTCTGGACTGTGGACGGCACACGCAAATGGTCAGCCGGTGAGGATTGGTTCTATGATATCAGATCTAGGCCAGAGTAGAGCGTAGCATCCAAATGCTCTTCTCAATGTCCAAGGCTTGGTCTTGTGCGTAGTTTGAGACTTCTTCTAGGCCCTCTTCTGACGCAATCTCAATCAATTCTTTGAAATCACCCAGCAGGTGTTCCAGATCCATCATCACTGCTTCCAACAGTTCATCTGCTGAGCCTTCAATGGCGTCAGTGGGTATGGTGCTGTTTTCACAAACATCTACTATACTCGTGGGCATGAATTCATCCATGGTACGCAAGATCTCTGCAATCTTGTCTATTTCGGCTTGCCGGCGTTCATACACACCACCCAGCAACTTGTGATCACTGCGGAAGTTGCGTCCGGTCACATTCACATGTGCGGCGTGGCTTCTATAGTATGCAACAAAATTGTTGTAGAAGACTTGTGTTAGTTGTTCTGCTGTGGTCATCTTGGTCCTTGTAAGGCTCGTTTGGCTGCTTCTTGTCTTATCAGGTCATTGATACTCATGTAATCAGCAAGGCCTGCTCCATATCCTAATGCACCGGGCACAATGCCAGTAACTGCATTGATAGTGCTTTGTGCTCCTGGAATTAACTGTGTTCCTGGTAAATTACTTGCTACATTTTGAAACACTTGAGCGCCTTGTTGTGCACCGGCTCCGTAATTTTCTGATCTTGCACCACCCAATGCAGCCGCACCAGTTTGAGCGCCTATCATGCCTGCGCCTATGCCTGCTGTGCGTTGTGCTACATTTCTAACTGTTTGTGCTACACCAGGTGCTGCCTGTGCTGCCTGTGCTGCCTGTGCTGCCGCACGATTTGCTTCTTCTGTATTGCGCAAGGCCTGGAAGGTATCCATTTTATTTGGGCCAGGAGTCATCAAGCGTTTAACACCGGCTTGACCGGCCTTGGCTGCCAGACGATAAGGATTTACAAGACCTGCTACATCACCTGCTGTGGTAGCCATGGGATATTCTTGACGCACAGCATCAATGTAGTCACCACCACCCATGGCTCGTGCTGCCATTTCTGGTACACCAAATGCCAGGCTATTGGCCGCACTTGCTAATCCTGGTACTACAGGTCCCAGTTGTGGCACACTAGCATACTCTTTTGGTTGTGCAGGTGCTGTTTGTCTTTTGAGATTCTGAGACTTTAATTTCTGATCAATTTCAGCGTCTGTAGCATTGTCGTCAAACAATGCTGTGCGTCCATCTTCCAATGCAATTTCTTTAGCCATTACGGGTTACTCCTAAAGTCAACAACACCGCCGCGTTTGATGGCTTCAAGTTTTGGTGCTAAATCATTATAAATTTTATCACCGATGGTGTCATCAAATTTTCTGCGAATTTCAGCAGGATTCTGTGTGGGATCTGCTGATGCCAAGTACTGAGCAAAGCGGCGTTGATACTGAATTTGTGCTCGGGCAATTTCAGCCTGGGTGCGAGCAGCCTGTGGCGTATTACGCAAAGTTATGGCCAGTGCATCAATCACTCGTTGGCTTTCACGCTCGGTGTTGAGTTGACTTGCTGACAATCCGCTTTGTGTAATGCCGGCCACTTCTAATCTACGCAAGTCATTGACCAAGTTTTGGAACTCGGTTTTGTCTTGTGGTCTAATTCTGGCTACATTGCTTAGGTCTTCCAGGCGTTTTTGTGTATCTGCGCCTTGCGACACAACAAACGCAGTAAACGCTGGCGATTGCAATGCGTTAGCAAAGTCAGGACGGCGTTCCAAAGTACCAGTAATACGATCAATAGTACTCAACAATTGTGGTGCGTTGGCAGCAGACTTGGCTGCTTCTGCGGCTGCCGCAGAATTCAATTTAATGAACTCTCTTGGTATAGATTCTGAAGTCTGAATTTTTTCTTTACCGGCTGCTTCTTTCAATCTAAGTCCACTACCAGTAACTGCACCACCAGTTCCTGTAGTTACAGCACCACCACCAGTTCCTGTAGTTACAGCACCACCACCAGTTCCTGTAGTTACAGCACCACCACCAGTTCCTGTAGTTACAGCACCACCACCAGTTCCAGTGGCACCACCTGTAGCAGTTCCAGTGGCACCACCTGTAGCAGTTACAGCACCACCACCAGCAATTTGAGGTGCTGTCAATCGTGCATCGCCGGGCTGTAATGGAGCATATCCTTCTGCAATCAACTGTTGATTGTATGGGCGCAGTATGGTCATTTGCTCTTCGGCTGTCTTGCCTTGTAGTTTGAGATTGATCTCCTGGATCATTCTATCGCGTTGGTTGGCCAAGGTTCCTTGAACACCAGTCTTGTTGAGTATGGCACTTTCGCTAGGTGAAGCAATTCTATTTGTTCCTACTTCACGGAACACGCTACCACCAGGACGGCGTTCTAGCACAAATGTTCCTTCAACTTTTCCAGTAGGATCTTTGTATGCTCCGGCTTCAACTTCAACACCTTTTAGTGTGCCACCAGATGCTTGTAGTCTTGCCACTGCCTCTTGATTGGCTGTTTTACCCACAGCATCAAAGGCTCTTGTAATTTTGCCATTTTTATCAATTTCGGCAGCGTAACGATTGCCTTTGTCATCTACCATGCTGGTCATGCTGAGAGATGGACTCAGTAGTTCCATTTCTTTTTCTGCCAAGGCGTTCAATCCTAACCTTGCAAGAAGAATAGCCTTGACATAACTGCCTTCTTTTTTCTGTTCTTTCATGTAACGAGCCAAGTCAGTTGGTGTGGCTTCAGCAATCTTTTGATTGGCTTGGTCAATATCTCGTTGTTTTATGTAATCTTCAGCAATAAATCTTTCGGCCAAGGCTTTGGTGCCTGGATCAACTGATTTATCAGTTAACACTTGCACAAACATGTCACGACGCCGACCTGGATCTTTTTCATTTCTTGCATTGTAAACTGCTTGCCGAGCCGGATCTTCACCGGGTGGTTGTCCCATTTGTTCAGCAACTTGTTGCAGATTGGCTGCTGTAGTTGGTGTAGGCATACGAATGCCTTGACCAGTAAATGGTTGATTCATTGCACTGGCAGTTGCTGGACCTGCAAATTGTGTAGCAGGACCAGGTGTTGGTACATTTTCTGGTTGTTGAACAGCACGAACCATGGCTTCTTGTTGTGCTTGTTGTTCGGGTGACACAGGTCTAGCCGGTAATATTTGTTCTTGTGTTTGTGGCGCAGGCTGTGCTTGTGGTGCAGGTGCTGTGGCCACTTGTGGCGCAGGTGCTGTGGCCGCTTGTGGTGCTTGTGCTTGAAACAGCGCAAGATCTTCGGGTGCAGAACCACCATAACCTGTGGCAGTTGGCGCTACAGGTGCAGGCATTTGCCGTTTGACAATTTCTTCTTGCGAACCATCAGCATAGGTTTTGACCTGTTGGCTTTGAACTTCTGTGTTGGCAGCATCTGGTTGTTCTGCCACACCTAATCTGCGTTCCATTGCGGCAGCAGGATCAGTGAACACTTGTCCTGCATCTGTGACTCGTTGTTGTGCGGCATCTACTCTCCGGCCTAGATACTGGCCGGCTAGATCACCAAGGCTGGGACGCTGAGCAGTGATGCCACCTGATTCTTGATCTTGCGTCTGATACTGTGCCTGTTCAGCAGCCAGTCGGCGTCTGCGCTCTTCTTCTGTTTCTGTAGTGTAATCTCCGGGTATGTAACCGCCCATTGAATAATCATCGTAAGCCATGTGTTATACCTTAAATTTTGAAACCAATTGAATTGGAACTGGTACCACCTGATGAGCCGTATGGGCCTAGACCATAACTTGCAGTAGGAGCACCATATGGGCCTGCCAGGTACTTGTTGAAGTAGTCTTGTGGGGTCATTGCGGCTCCAACTCCAGCCTGTGCGGCTCCAAGAGATTGTCCAAGTCCTGCGCCACCAATTTGTGCCAGTTGGCCACCAACTTGTGCTCGTTGTGCGGCAATGTCTTTGAGAATGCCGGCTGCCGTAGCGGCCTGTGCTGACTGTGTTTGTCCTGCCAAGGCTCGATCAGCAATTGCTTGGCGTGCCGAACCTAAATTGCCTGCGCCACCAAACTGTGCGGCTTGTGCGGCAAGATTCTGTTGATACTGTGCTTGTGCCGGAGCCATGGCAGCATTCAATTGTTCTTGTGCATATTCAGGTGAGAAGAGACTTTGTAAACCTTCCACGCCTGTGCGTAGTGCTGACTCGCCAACTTCACCTGTGGTTTGTCCCACTTGGCTGGCTGTGCCTGCCACATTCTGTGCGGCATTTAACACACCACCGCGACTGGTGTTGTACAGGTTACTTGCGCCTTCAACTGCTTCACGAATGTTGGGAGCAATGGTGCCGGTAAACAGTTCATTTTGTGCTTGAATCTGTTGTCTTTGTTCAGGTGTTAATTCTGGATTTGAATATGTGGTGCTTCCACCTTTGCTTCCACTCATTGTGTGTCTCCTCGTGATCTAATATTTAGTGTATTCATGTTTTTGGGTCCTTTAAGCCAGGTTATCTACGACCCATTGGGCGTGTGGGCAACAAGGGAGGATTCACTCTGCTGACTGATCGGGCCATTGGGCGAGGAGAAACCACGCTTGGAAATACCTGTAGTCCTGGTCTTGTTGGTTGTGCTACCGGACGAGTTTGTGCCACTGGTTGTGGTCTTGCTTGTGCCACTGATTGTGGTCTTGCTTGTGCCACTGGTTGTGGTCTTGCTTGTGCCACTGGTTGTGGTCTTGGCTGTGGTCTTGGCTGTGGAGCAGGCGCTGGTCTTGGTTGTGGTCTTGCTTGTGCCACTGGTTGTGGTCGAAACTGTTGAGCAAACTGCTGTGTGGCCTGATTTGGCTGTGTGACAGGTCGTGGTGTTGTGGGAGCCTGAATCTGTTGAATCAAGTTTGTTGCACCAGGTGAGGGTTGACTAACAGGAATACCAGGCATGGTGGCCGGTGAGGGTGGCAGGCCTGCTACAGGTGCTTGTATCTGTTGAATCAGGTTGCTGGTGCCGGGTGTGGGCTGTGAGACAGGCACAGGTGCAACACTGGGTGGTGGTGGTGCAGGCATGGCATAGTCAGTTGGCGTCAATGCTGGATTTGGTTGTGCCAATTGCTCAAAACTTGGTGTGTTTAACTGCTGATCAGGAGTTGTTTGTGGTTGACCAGGCAATGGTCCTGCAATAGTGTTGTATTGTTCGCCCACAGGAATCATACTAAATGGATTGGCAATTGTGGTTTTTTCATTTACCCAACTTGGTGTAGGCGGAGCCATCATACCAGGTTGTGTTGGTGCCATCATACCACCACCTCCCATGCCTGTGGTTTCCATGCCCATGTTAGCATACTGACCAGTAGGATTGTAATAAGACATTTGTTGCTCTGGCGTCATTGTTCGCCAAGCATCCTTAAGTCCTTGCCTTGCACTACTACCAGCATCAAACGCACCTTTGTCACGATTTTGATCCATGTAATAAAAATATGCTTGATCCAATGATTGTAAGTTGCCTTGTGGACTAAACAAACTTTGTCCAGGGTTCATGGACCTTCCGTCTACGGGCATTCCTAATCCTAAATAATCTGCCATAATTTTTTTCCTTAAATTCGTGGTGCGCCAGGCACTGAGTATGGTGCCACTGCTGACGCGGCTGCCACCCCGCGTAATAATTCTTCAAGTGTTTGTGTTTGGGGGTTGTACATCTGCTGTAGTCCCCAAGGTGCCACAGGTGCTGATGGCGCTGATCGGTACAGCGCAGGATCAAATGTGGTGCCTGCCTGATATGGCTTTTGTCCCCAGGAGAACTGACTTCTCACGCCTTGTGGTTCATATTGTCGTGGCACATTGGTAATGTATCCAGGATTCAAGCCTGATACATCAATTGGAACACCTGCACCCCAATCCAGCGGTGTGATAGGTCCATATCCTGGTCTTGTGGCAGGAGGTGTCTCAACTGGCGGCACATAGATTGGCGGATATGTTGGCGGCACATATGGCGGCTGAACAACAGCTGGTGGCTGAACAACTGCTGGTGGTGGCTGAACAACTGCTGGTGGTGGCTGAACAACTGCTGGTGGTGGTTCTACCGCAGGCGGCGGCACTACAACTTCTGGAATTCTTGGAGTTTCTGGGATCTCCACTCTTGTAGGTGGTTCTAATGGTGGTTCTACCACAGGCGGTGCTACTGGTGGTGCTACTGGTGGTTGCACAACAGGAGGAGCCACAACAGGTGTTTCTGTAGGTGGTGCCACTGGAGGAATAATCACAGGAGGTTCCACAACAGGTGGTTCTACCACAGGTGTTTCTGTAGGTGGCGCCACAACAGGAGGTGCTACTGGTGGTATTACTACTGGTGTTTCTGGGGGTGTCTCAACAGGAGGTGCTACTGGTGGTGTCTCAACTGGAGGCAGTTCTGCCACAGGAGGCTGTGTGACAGGTGGTGCTACCACAGGTGTTTCTGTAGGTGGTTGTACAGGTAATGCCACAACAGGTGCTGATGGCACTGATGGTTCAGATGGGCCACCTGGTCCAACTGGTGGTTCTACAACTGGTGCTGTGGGTACTGGTGATACAGGTGTAAACCAAGTATTTGTTTCTGGATCTAAGTATGTGCCAGGTTTGTAGGGATTCTGCGCATTGTTTGTGTCTTCTGGTCCTGAAACATCGCTGGGTTTGGCAACTTCGTAGCCTTCTGGTGGTGTTCCAGCATCTCGCATGCCAGAATATTTTGGCACACCACTTGATTCAACTCTAAATTGTGTGTCAATTTGCCCATCTATACTGATGGGCTTGCCACTGTCAATGGCCGCTTGATATTCACTCAACAACACAGTTTTACCTGAATCCAACACAACTTCTGGACCATTTGGACCATTGTAAATTGTACCAGGTGCTGAATCGCTCATGCCTGTTGATGTTAGATCTACTGGTGCAGTAGGTGTTGGTACAGCACCAGTGTCGCTCACAGGTTGCTGGTTGGGATTCACAGGAGTGCCCACGCGATCTTCTACAGGAGCCAATTGTTTGCGTTCGCCTGTGAGTCTGTCCACAGCACCAACAGGCACTTGAGCGCCGGTGTTGTCTGTTACTGCAACTGGTGTTCCCTGTGTATTAACAGTCATACTGGAACCATCATCATATTGATATGTGGTATTGCCTGCGCCATCTGTAAGTATTTGTGTGCCAGCACCCACAGCACCACCTATCAAGGCTGCTGTGGCAAGATTATTCACTGTGATTGGTCGTCCAGTCACAAGACTGACCACAGCAGTTGCGCCCAGATTGGTTGCGGCTCCACCAATGGCACTACCAAAAGTACCACCACCAAAGTCGGGCATTACTGATCCAATGCCTCCGGCAACACCACCACCCAGGGCACCCATCAACAAACTATCGCCTGTGATTGGTTTACCTGTTAGTAAATTAATGCCTGCTGATGTGCCTGCACCTGTTAAGGCTCCAATAGCAATAGGATTGGTAATACCAAGATTTAGTGCCGCATTAGTAATAGGATTTAACGCATTACCAGCAAATATGCTACTGGCTGTGCCACCGGCTGCGCCTGCTGTGGTTGGTGCCAGGCTACTGACAAATGCAGGATTGACATTGCTCATTAACTGCGCAGTTTCAAGTGCATTGAGTTCATACAAAGTTGAATTCACTGCGGCTAATGGATTGGCTGAACCAGCAGCCGCACTCACTGCTTCTGCTGTGATACCATTTGCGGCACCTAATGCTTGAACATCCACAGCACCTGATGTGATACCTGTAGCGGTTTCAGCCATGGTTGCTGCCGCTTCTGCACTCATGCCTGATGCTTCTAGTGCCGACGCAATTTCACCTGCTGTGGCACCTGATTCAGCCATGCCAGCGGCAGCACCGGCTGCATCTGCGGCAGTAGCGCCACCAGACAATGCCTCACCAATCATGGGTCCTACTGCCGCAGCCAGCACCATCACTGTGAATACTTTGCCAAATTCAGTGTCGAAAAAAGTGCTGTCTCTTTCTGCTTGTGCGGCAGCAATTTGTGCGGCTCGCTGTTGTTGATATACTTGATTGTTGCTGGCCTGCATTTCAGCATAGGCCTTGTTGTAATCACTCACACTCTGTGTTTGGTCAGTACCAACCACTGTGACACCACCCATGTTTTGGTCCATCTTGACCCACTTGGGTGCTTCGCCTGTGGCCTGATTGCCAGGTGTCAAAAAGTAGTCTGAACCATCTGGACCACGCAGGGTGTTTGATTGTTTTCCTGATGTCATGAACTCCTGTGGAGTTGGCAATCGAGATTCAAATTCTGTTACATTTTTGGCCAACAGCAATTGGGCTTGTTGTTGTGTTTCGGCCCGCTGTTGCAGTTGGTAGGCCTGTGTATTTTGTCCAATTTGATTGGTAGTGGCTTGTAGTTCTTCAGGTGAGACTGGTCCACCTACTGGTTTGCCATCGTCACTAACTCGTTGCATCTGACCGCCTGCGTACACATACCAACCGGCTTCGCTGTCTGCTGTGGTAGGATCATCTGGAACACCAATTAATTCGTATCCATCAGGTGTGAATTTGTTTTGTGCCTTGTTAGGCGTTGCCAATGTACTAGCATAATCATATGCTTTTTGCAGGCTGGCTGCTTGTTTTTGTGCTTGCTCTTGTGCTCGTTGTTCGGCTTCACGAGTTCTCACAACTCCTTCTGTAGCCAACTTTACAACACTGGGATCTAACACAGCACCTGCGGTCTCAGCGTCGCTGGTGATTTTGTCCAGTTGTGCCTGAGTTATTGTGCCACTTTGATTGGCTTGTATTAATTGTGTTCTAAATTGATTATTAAGTTCTTGTTGTTTTGCTTGTGCCGCAGCCTTTTGAGCAGCCGCAGCCTGAGCCGTTACAGTTTGAGCATTGTTGATATAACTGTTGGTTGTAGAATCATTTACATTCCATTCACCAGCAGCCTTGGCCTGTTGAATTAAGGACCGAGTTTGATCAACATTGCCTGTTGCGGCTGCTGTTTCAATTTGTCGGGTCCAGTCTGCTTGAGCGGCTGCTGTTTTGGCTGCTTGTGCTGTGGCTTCTGCTGCCTTGACGGCTTGTGTGATTCCTTGTTGTGCGCGATCTACATAATTAGTGTCAAGTTTGGCACCAGCGGCCTGAGCACGACTCTTGATATCATCCAGTTGTGCTTGTGTGGTTGCTTTGGCCAGTTCTGCTTGAAAAGGTTTGCCTAATTCAACTGCTTTGATATTAGCTGTGGCTTGTTCTACAACAGTTGGATCTACAGCCACACCATCTGCACGGGCTGTGTTCACTTGACTGTTTATTTCGGCCACTGTGCCAGCATTCAGAATGGCTTTTTTCACAGCGGCTTCAGCCGCGGCTCGTTGTGGTGCGGCTGCTTCGTATTTTTGTGCGGCTGTGGTGGCTCTTGACAATGTAGCAGGGTCAATTGTGGCACCAGCCACTTTGGCATCAGCAACAATGGTATCCAATTGAGACTGACTTATATTGCCTTTTGTGCCTATAGCGTTGATTAACCGAGTTCTATATTCGTTGTTTAAGGCTGTTTGTTTTGTAGTTGCCACTGATTCAACAGCAGTGGTTGCTCGTTTGATCAGGCTGGAATCTGTTGTGACACCAGCAGTTTTGGCCATTGTTTGATAAGCATCAATGTCGGCCTGTGTGACTAAATTTTTGTTGATTGCTGTGACCAGTTGATTACGCAGGCCTGTGACTATGTTTTTGTTGGCTTGATCAACATAGCCTTGATTCAGTGTGGCACCTTCTTCTTCAGCGCGAGCACGAATGGCATCAATGTCTTCGGCAGTCTTGGCCTTGGTCAGTTCAGAGTTGTACTTGGTGC
>Ga0181346_1001334_pt1 | contig 10840 bp, 10 predicted proteins | sample Su13VDMM15DN_FD_130100 | JGI IMG/M metagenome (GOLD analysis project Ga0181346, IMG submission 130100) | Freshwater viral communities from Lake Michigan, USA - Su13.VD.MM15.D.N | ecosystem: Environmental > Aquatic > Freshwater > Lake | place: USA: Michigan | collected 2013-07-15 | reverse complement strand
GATATCTTCAGGGCGTTATTTTGAAGATAGGATGAGTGCCAATGAAAGCAGGTCGGCTTATGCTAAACAGCGTCATGCATCCAATAGACTTGATAAAAAACTTGGCTTTGATATGGGTCGTCTTATATCTCAAACACCAAACCAAAAAACAAGAGTTCAAGCATTGCGTGATTTGTCAGGCATGATATATGGCCGAAATCAGATGTATGAAAGTTACGATGAATTATCCGAAGCCTACCACGAAGCCAAGAAAGACGGGTCTAATCCTGAATTAGTCAAAGCGGTTGAGGACTTGTTGGTTGGAGAACAACAGCAACCAAAGCGCCAAGATATCTCAAAAGCTCAAGGGCCACTAGTGCCCGTAGTCTACAACAGCTTGCTGCAGCAATCTACTAGGAACGCAGACGGGACGAATACCCCACCGTACACGCTTCAGGAATGGTTGACCATGATGACTCCGTACCTGAACGCACAGACAGCTACTGCAATCTATAACGGTGTTGTAAGGAACAAGCCACCATTTACTGCACCAAGCATCCAAGACGCTTACGATAGCTCAAAGAAGCGCATGGAGGCAGGGAAGAACAAGGCTTTCTTCACATGGAACAACCTTAAGAAATACTTCATTGACAGACAGGCAGAGCTCAAGAAGGCTATTCTCGCCTCTGGAATGAAGAACGCTTACAACTATCTGGTCAACAAGGCTGGGTCTGGGGCTAGAGCTGCCTACTTCTATTACGAGAAGGAGAAGGATATCTACAAAGACCTCAAGAAGGAACAGATTGAAAAGCTCGACCAGATTATCATGCTCAGGCGTATCATCGAGATTGACAGCAACTTCGATGAGCGTGACGAAGCCCGCCCAAAGCACACCAACGGATTCAATAAGGGGTACGCTGAGATGGAGCTTTCAAGGCTCCAGAGTGAGCTTGGGGACGCTGCTTACAACGACCTCAACAACCGTGCAACCAAGTACTTTGATGCTTTCCGTTCGCTGTTAGACTCTATGTACGAGGAGGGGCTTGTTAGCGAGGAGCTGTACGAGCAGCTGAGGGATATCGACTACCAACCACGATTGTTCCTAGACCACGTTTTCGAGATGGATGAGCCATCCATGCGTGAGATGAACCTAAGCGCTGCACAAATCAAGCGAATCAAGGAAGGTAGCGAGGGGGACATCATGTTTGACTCAAGGTTCCTACTGGCTCTTTATGCTAAGAGCGCATTCTCCAAGATTGCACGCAATAAAGCCAACAAAGAGATTGCCAAGGCCACCGAGGCACAGGGCAACGAGTCATGGGTATCCAAGACTGATAAGCCAGGCTTCAGCGAGGTTACTTACTTTGAAGATGGTGTCAAGAAGTCTTTCTACTTAAAGGATAACTTGAAGTCAGAGCTTGACGACATCAGCCGTGTATCAGGGATGCCTCAGAACATACAGAAGCTAATCGGTATGATTACGGGTTCATTTGCAGTCAAGCTGTTGGCCACGAGGGCAAACCCATTGTTTGTCGCTAAGAACGTACCAAGGGACTACCTGCACGTTCTCTTCTTCACGAAAGCATACGATAATATGTCCCTACCGCTTGCAGCCATGAGGCTCGCTGGTTACTTCATCAAGGGCGTTAAGAGCAAGCTCCAAGACGACCAAGACTTCAAAGACTTCGTTGAGTTCGGTGGTGGTATGGACTTCCTGTCCACAGAAGGAATGGAGAGTATGATTACGAACAGAACTGTAACTAACAAGATTATTGAGAAGCTTGGTAAGGCTGGGGAATTGTCAGAGATTGGCTTCCGCTTGGCGATGTACAAGAAATTCAAGGAAGACGGCATGAAGGCCCTAGGACCTAACGCAACGGAGGATGAGGTTACAAGGGTTAAGGTTCAAGCTGTTACACAGGCTAGAGAGATGATTGACTTCTCTCAGGGCGGTATTGCAACGAAGAACTTGGAGATTGTCTCCCCCTACATCAACTCAGCATTCCAAGGCTTCAGGGTATCAACTAGCTACATTCAGAATAACCCCAAAGAGTTCGCTATAAAGCTCGGATACTTGTCTATCGGTGTGCTGATGCTTGCGCTCTACAATGCGATGCTTGGTGACGACGATATGGAGGATATCCCAGAGGAAACCAAGCGTAAGTACTTTATCATCATGACTCCGTTTACTTTCGAAGAGGACGGGAAGACCAAGCGTCACTATGTCAAGATAGCGAAAACACAACAGCTTGCACCATTCATCGCTGGTCTTGAGCTGACATCGGATTACTTTGTGGCAGGGGTCATGGGTCGTGAGCCAAGAGAATCCAAGGACGCTTATGAGTACGCTTGGAAGGGCGCTACAATGTACTTCCCTAAAGACCCAAGCAACATCAAGAAAGAAATCTCTTCATCGGTTCCGTTGTTTGCTGCTATAGCTGCCTACGACATGAATTACGACACCTACAGAGAGCGTGCTGTGTCAATGGACTACAACCAAGTGCTCCCACAGGACGAAGACTTCACCAACAAGCAAGTCCCTTATTTCTACAAGGCTCTCGCTCAAGGTATCGGTGCATCTGGAGGTGAGGCTGGCCCTAAGCGACTCCAAGTCGCTACTGAGAAGTTCGTAACCACCCCGTATTCATCCTTGCTAACCATGGGTGCGTACACGATACTTGATTCGTTCTCAAGGCTCTTCGAGCTTAAGGGCCCAGGAGGTATCCCCGTAAAAGACCAAGCAGCTATCTCTAACAGCGTCAGCAAATCGTTAGGCATCAGTATGTCCAAGGTGTTCACGGGTGCTACTGAGCCAGACTGGAGGAGCTACACGAGGAAGGAAGAGATTGAGCGCATCAACATGGAGGAGAAATCCGAAAGGCGTGGTATCAAGATTGCAGCTCAGAATATCGGCCAGAAGTACTTTGAGGCTTCCAACGCAAAGGATAGCAAGGCTATGAGCGAAGCTAAGAGTGAGTACCAAGATGAGTTGATGAAAATCAAAAAAGAGAGCGGTGTACCAGACGCTAAGTATTTCATGGATGCCTTCCAGCAAGCCAGAAAGTACGGGAAAGCCACCAACCCAGAGTACAACGACATCAGCTACGCTGCAAGCAACGAGGCTAAAGCGAGAATCATTATGGAGTACGGGGGTAGGACGATGAGCAGAAAAGAGTTAGTAGACTACATCATCGACTATAAGCGGAAGACTGGTAAGCCAATCAATGGTGCTGAAATCCTCCGTGAATATCAAAAAGAAACAGGCTATGGTAAGTAAATTTGCACTCAAGATATGTTTAACGGTTTTCTTCTGTTTGTTAGCTTCATGTTCGCCAGAATGGCATCTAAAGCGTGCAATAAGAAAGAACCCTATGATAGTGAAGACCGACACCCTAAAGGTTAGGGATACGTTCTACACGCCAGCGGTATACGTTACAGACACATTCGTCACGAAACAATACGACACCATCGAAATCATCAAGGACAAACTACAAATCAAAATCTTAAAATCAAATGATACTATCAGAGTTACTGGGGCTTGCAAGTCGGATACAATCGTGCGGACTGTTTCGGTCCCCGTTGAAAGGGTTGTTTACAAAGAAGCCAAGAAGAGCAAGCCTTTCGAGTATCTCTCAAGTGCGGTTTGGGGATTCGCAGCAGTATTACTGCTAGTTATTATCTACCGCTCTGAGAGGCGATAAACTCAAGAAGCTTTTCAGCATCTTGGTCTCTTAGATGCTTTGTTTGGGCGTACTTTTCGTACACCTTATTCTCATGGTATCGCTTGATTCTATCCTTATGAGTTTCGTCTAATTCGTGTTTACCGATGCTTATGTGCAGGTGCTCTGTGAATATGTCTATAAAATAGAACCTGTTAATCATCTTAGCTACATCGTTAATCCATGTATCGCAGTAATCGGCCTCAAAGTACGGTGGTAAAAAATAACCAACCGTATTGACCCAGTTCCTGTGAAGGAATCCGTGCGTTCCGAACTGACCTTTTGCTTGAATCCCGTCGTATCCAAAAACAAAACCTATTCTATCCTCTCTTTCAGCGAATTTTTTTCTAACAACCGAATCCCATCCTTTTGTTCGGATTCTTATATCATCACCGCATTGCATGAATATATCCGAATCACTGGCTTCAAAGCATTTGTTCCACATATCGCTAAGAACAATTCTACCACCAACCACGCACTTAACATTCCCGTAAATAAAGTTTAACGATTCAGTAGCCTTGATGCTCTCTGTGTCATCGTCGTCTATATAGAATATAACCTCATTGTTCTCTTTGTTGTCAGATGTTTCAATGATGCTCTTCACGAGCCCTTCCATTGAACTAACTCTTCCTCTAGTTGGTACTAGTACTGCTATTTTTTCCATTTGTCATGTTTTCTTGAATCCAATCATATTGCCTAGAAATGCCGTCCTTTATGTTTGTGGTAGGGGTCCAACCAAGGACTTGGGCTGCTTTTGAGTTATCACAGTATCTTGAAAGGTCTCCGCTTGGCTTGGACTCATCTAAGGTAAATGTCAAATCCTTCCCAGAAACTTCCTTGATTACATTAAACAAGTCCTTCATGGATGTTAATCTGCCGCTACCTATCTGAATTTCGTCGTATAAAGACTCCTGGTTGTGATTCATAGATAACTCTAAAGCTTCAGCTACATCGTCAACATACACGAAATCTCTTGCCTGTGACCCGTTTCCCCAAATCACAAAATCCTCGTTAGGGAAATTTATAGCCTTCCTTATTAAGGATGGTATAACTTGACTCCTTTCTCCGTAATCACAGTTAGGCCCATACACATTATGGAGCATAAGCGTCATTGTCTTTATGTTGTATGTTTCGGCTAAAAGCTTAAAGCCTATTTGAGCAATAAGCTTACTCCATCCATACCCAGACTCTGGGTCTGCTGGGAACAGGTCTTCTTCACGAAGTCCGTTTGGGTTCGAGCTGTCTTGTAGATGTTTGGGGAATGAGCAAGCTGTTCCCACATATATCAGCTTTTTAATGTTCTTCCCTCCGTTTCTGATGATAGACTCGATTACATTTTGATTTATGGCTATGTTCTTATTAAAAACAGAAGACTCGTTTTGCATTACATAACCAATTCCAGCCACAACGTCAGCCAAATGGATAACGTAATCCATTGATTTCAATAGGCTATCTATGCAATAAGGGATAGACAAATCTATGTTTTTTATATTGTTCCTTGGGTCTATCATATATTGGCCATCATCACCAATCAAATACTCCTTCTTTCCTCTCCAGAAATTGTCTACGACGTAGACATCAAACCCTTGATTAACGAGCCTTTTAGCTAGGCAAGACCCTATCATCCCGCACCCGCCTGTAATTAGTACTTTGTTCATAGATTTAAGAATGTTTTATATGAGCAAGCATTTGAGGCCGACGCTATGTATTGACTAAACTCAGCATCAGCCTTCCTTTCTTCTTCGCTGTAATACCACGGGATATGCTTAGCTGAATCTAATAAGCTAGCACCACCAATGAAGTATTGTTTTACATTATAGACAGCAAAAGTCGTATCGACAGCCACATCGAGCAGCAATCCCTCAAATCGCCTTGAGCCTAACTGTCTGGGTTTTTCATAATTGTTCATGTGGTTGTAATAAGATGAACTAGGCTGAACGTCTTCATAATCAAGCGATAGTCCAACTTTTCCTAACGAAGGGAACCTGCTTAGCTTTTTGATGCATTTTGAGATAACCCTTTTATTAACGACAGACAAGTCTAAGTCTGGGTCTGTTACGGCATAGTATGTCCCGCTTAGGGTATCAACGTATCCGCTCTTCCATGGCGCAGCTTGCCCTAAGTTTTCTTCTAATCGGAATATCGTACATGGGTTTGTTTCATACCACTCAAGCAATGGTTCATAAGTGCTCGCATTATCAATGATAATGATTTCATCAATACCATCCCATGACTTCATCTGCTCAACCATGGCCTTTGGCCAAGTTAACAGATTGTAATTGTTGATAATAACTGGGATTTTCATATTCTGTTAAAATTTAAAAACCGCAATAAGTTCTTTGTCTTTCATAATTAAAAAGTTATATTCTGAAATAAGTTTAACGCTGGCATCCCCTCAAACATATCAACCTGTCTGAAAGGTACACTACCAAGCCACCCCTCAGATGAATACTTATCCTCTGTTTTAGGCTCTAACAACTTTTGTACATGGCTTGACTTAGCCCACCAGAAGTTACCAGCGAAGAAGGAGTACCCGTGCGGGTGATGCTCTTTGTACATCTTGAAGTACTCAGGGAACTTATCCTTACTGATATAATGGCATCCAGCAGCTTCATTATCGCTCTCCGTGAGAGGCATGATTGCGTGCTGCCATCGAACCGAAGAGAAGAATAGCATAGAACGACACCACAGCTGATTGACGATACCGCCCCTTGAGCTACCTTTTGTGTGTGCGTAGTAAACCAGTCCATCGTCCGTCTTTGCAAACTCCCATAGTTTCCTCAGGGTAACGCCTTCGTAACCGCTGTCCTCTTGAGCAGCAACAATAATCTTCGGATTATCGTAGCTCTGAAGATGCTCAATAACAGCTTGACGTTGCTCTGGTGCTCCAACGATGCCTACATATACGTTCTCAAGTACATCCATAAGCCCGTAGGCATTCAGCGTAACGAAGTGTTGATGAACCGTCAGCAACCAATCGCTGCCAGCGTAGATGTGGTAGAAGTGATTAAGCCTCGGTAGAACCTTCGGTTGGCTCTGTGGTTGCTCCTGGTTCGGTAATTGAGATTGTTCCATTGTCTATTAATTTTTGAATTCGATTTTCCATGCCGTTCTCCCTGTACGCTCTTAGGTAAAGGTTTGCTTTCTTCGCAAATATCTCAGGGAACTGAAAGTTCTTTAGTACATACTCTTGCAGATTCTTCTGCATACCCTCACGCAAATCCTTATCAAGGATAAGCTGCTTGGTGTAGCGATACCACCCAGACTCCTCTGCCTTTGACACGATGAACCCGTTGTAGCCGTGCTTGATGTGCTCCTTGTAGTAATCCATGTCAGAGCAGATGAGAGTCTTACCCATCCATCCAGCCTCAACGACCTTCAGCTCAGAACGAGAACGATTGAACTCCGTCTTGTTCACTGGAGCATAGGCTACATCTACATCGTTGTACCCGTACATATACTCGTACACAGACCTAGCTGGGATACGGTTGTAATGCTTATTATTCCCTCTGTTGCTGAATATCCGCTCGTAGAAGTTATAGGAGGGGTTGTCATTGTAGCCACCAAGCGTAACGGTGTACTTGCCATTCAGCGACTTGTCGTTGCAAAGCAACTTCATGCTCTTCTCCATCAGTGCAACGTCTTCAATATGCTGAGCACCACCAAACCATCCGAATCGCACATAGGGCGCTGGTTTTTGGATAGGCACATACTGATGGAACTTGTTGGGGTAAGGGACATTCTTGATTACCGTTACCTCTGGGTTGAAGTTGCCAGCTCTGCTAGCCAAGTAATCAGTCGAGCAAGTGATGTAGTCGGCTTGCCTGATGTTCTCCTCGATGATGCGAGATAGGTTGTTGTCTTTGTAATGCTTGTAGGACACATGGTCCTTGTTAAGCACCCAGTAGTCGTCAAGGTCAAGGATAACCCTAGCACCAAACTGTTTCAACGCCTTGGCTGCTTCTTGGACGGACTCAATGGACTTCGTATCCATAACCCTTGTGATAACAAAGAGGTCTGTCTCAACGATGTTTGTGTCCCCAATCTTGTCAAATCCAGCAAAATTCCTGAACTCAAACAAGTCGGAGCTATCCTCCATCCAAGCGTTTGGCATATTGAGCCGATAGAACGCAGCTCCGCTCTCTTCCTGTGTGTAAATTGTGCTAATGACGATTGGTCTTTTATTCATATTAAATTGATTACAAATATAAGGGTATTTTACCCGTCACACGATAGACAACTAGGGTCAGTAGCCCTTGCAGCGATATCGCCACGCAATACGGACTCCGTTCTCATGTAGTAGAGCGTCTTGATTCCTTGGTTCCAAGCCTCCATGTGGACTTGGTTAATCCACTTTGGGGATGCTTCCGTAGGGAATGCAAGGTTCAGCGAAACAGATTGGTCAACATAGCGCTGGCGAATGCTGGCTTGCTTGATTATCTCCATCTGGTTAATCTCCTTGAAGGTCTTATAGACATCCTTGACGGATTCGACTAGAGCCGTTGAATACCTAGGGTCATCAATGTGTTTAATCTCTCCATTAACTAGCACATAGTTGTCTAGGAAGTCAAGCCCCTGAACGCTACCGCCATCCTCTAGAATCTTGTCCCATACCTCCTTGGTGTTCATGCCAATCTTACGCAAGGTCTTCTCAAGCTCTGGGTTCTTCCTGATGAATGTCCCCTTTGCGGATTGCTCCGTGAACACATTCGCTGCCCAAGGCTCGATACCAGCCGACACATTGCCAGAGAGCTTTGAATTGCTAACTGTTGGGGCAACAGCTCGTAGATGGGTGTTCCGCATACCGAAACCTCTGCACCACAACGGCTCCCCGTAGATGCGAGCCATATCCCTTGAGGCACGCTCGCTTTCAAGCTTGATGTGCGAGAAGATGGAGCGTGTGTGCATCTGCGCTGGGAGTCCTTCGAAGGACATACCCTTCTGTTGTAGATAGGTATGCCAGCCGAGGACACCGAGCCCAAGAGCTCGCCCCTTCTCAGCTGAACGCACAGAGTTCTCAAAGCCCCTCATGTTCTTGGCTTTCTGGATGAACTCTTCAAGAACCCCGTCAAGGAACATTGTAGCGGTGTACACGAGGTCTGTATCCTTCCACTCGTCGTACTTAGCTAGGTTGAGCGACGATAGGCAGCACACAAAAGAGTGAGACTCATCGGTGTATAAAGCAATCTCTGAGCAGATGTTAGTCATGAAGACCTTGAGGCCGTTCTTCTTGTACATCTCTGGGTTTGCCTTGTTGACATTCCCACGGAACATGACATAGGGCTCTCCTGTAGCCTTACGCTTCTGCAATACCTTAGCCCAGCGTCTGCGTGACTCTTGGTCTCCCTCTTCAAGCTTACGCATGAACTTATCCGAAACCACAACGCATTGGTGCATATTCAAGCACTGGCGGTTCACGTCGCCCTTTGGTTCACGGATTTCAATCCACTCCCAGAAGTCGTCGTGCTCGATGTTCAGGTTGACGCTTGCAGCCCCACGCCTTACGTTCCCCTGCGATGTTGCAAGGATGGTGGAGTCGTAGATTTTGCAGAACGGGACAACGCCATCGGTGGTGCCGTTTGAGTTAGCGATAGGCGAGCCAGCTGGTCGCAGCATATTCATGCCGATACCGACCCCTCCACCGTGCTTTGCTAGCAGCATCATCTCTAGGTTCTTCATGCCGATGTCTTGGATGCTATCTCCTACATCTACACCAAAGCAAGAGATTGGTAACCCTCTATCGGTCCCTGTGTTAGCGAGAACTGGTGTGGCTAAGCACAACCAATTATTCCAGATGTACGAGAACAGCTTGTCCTCGAATGCCTTCGTTTGATTCAATCTGTTTGTTACTGCTCTGCATACTCTCTTGTATGCGTCTTTGGGGGTTTCGTTGTTAATCAAGTACCCATTCGTGATGGTCTTGACATACTCCTCTGTATTCGCCCAAGCGGGGAAGTCTACACCGACCTCCCAATTAAATTCTTTTCCGTAGTTTCTCATTATTTATCTGTCCAAGTTAAACTGTTTGATTCTCCGACTGTCAACACTTGACCAGTCGTTCCTATACCTAAATTCTTCCACTCAGAGCCATCCCAATACTTGATATCACCAACATTTTGACCATTGGAATACCCAGCACCCGTTGCGCCTGTTGGTCCTGTTGGCCCTTGTGGACCTATCTCACCAGGAGGCCCCAATTCGCCAGGGAATCCCTGTATGCCTTGTGGTCCTGTTGGTCCTGTTGGGCCCCCTGGACCCTGCTCGCCAGCTGGCCCCTTACCACCCCTCCATTTGTTCTCAAGGAAGTCCGTAATCAGAGGAAAGCTAACTCCTGTAACTCTATTAATCTGGATGACGCTTGCGTCTGGGTTCTCTGTGAGGTAATCAAAGAGAATTTTGTCTGTGTAGTTGTAGTTCATTTCTCTTTGGCTTTTGCTTTCATAATTTCCATAACTGACTCATCGGTTTCGTCTGTCTCGCAGATATAAGTTACGAAGAACTTCTTCCCGTTAATCTGTGTTTCCCAATAAAAAACGGTCAGCTTCTCAACCTCATCCTCCGTCATTGAGTCGCAGATGTCAGCGACTTTGCTCTTGTACTCTTTTGGTGTAAGTCTTTTCAGTTTCATAGTTTAAAGGTTTAGTGCCAAACATCTTCAAAGTCTTCCCCCTCTCCAGCTTTGGAGTAATCCGTTGGGCGTAGAGCGAAGAAGTCCGTATGCGTGAGACCACCCGTTAGGTGATAGAACCAATCGAGGTTATCCGACTTCGTGGTGTCAACGATGAACACAGGCTCGTATCCGAGCTCGATAAGCTTCTCGTTGGCACGCTTGCGGATGAACTCCACCAAGTCCTCTGCCTTCAGGTTCTCTAGGTCCCCGTTCTCAAACATCTTGTTGATGAAATCAATCTCCATGTTGACGCTCAAATGAGCAGCCTCCAGAATCTTCTCTCTCGCTGCATCCCTAAGCTCTGAGTACTCTTCTCACATCTGCCTGAATAGCATACAACCCATCTTAGAGTGCAAGGATTCGTCCCTCACAGACCATTTCATCTGCTGCCCTATCCCCTTGAGGAGGTTACGCATCTGAAAGGAATACAGCACAGCAAAGGAGGAGTACAGCGACACACCCTCAGCGAAGG
>Ga0181346_1001332_pt1 | contig 10845 bp, 2 predicted proteins | sample Su13VDMM15DN_FD_130100 | JGI IMG/M metagenome (GOLD analysis project Ga0181346, IMG submission 130100) | Freshwater viral communities from Lake Michigan, USA - Su13.VD.MM15.D.N | ecosystem: Environmental > Aquatic > Freshwater > Lake | place: USA: Michigan | collected 2013-07-15 | reverse complement strand
GGGAGTATTTTGAGCTAATGGTTCCCAATACCATTTAAAATTATCTGCTCTATTACCTAAACTATGAAATTCATATTCAGGTAATGCTTTAGCATATTCAAAAAATTCAGCTTGATTTTTACGTGATGTATATAATCCAACGTGTAAAATATGTTTTTTATTAGGATCTAAACCTAATGCTTTTAATGCCTCTTCTCTATTAGGACGTTCAACATATTCAATAGGATATTCAACTAATACTTTTGGGATATCTAAATCTTTATATTGTTGAATTTGCCAATCTGATACAAACATAAATTTATCTGGGTAAAATTTTTTATTATTTATATTAAAAGATGAATCATGAGATGTTTCTACAATTTTATAATTTCTATTTTGATTATAAATTTGTACAGCAACATCTTCATCCATAAAAAACTCAGGTATTTCCTCTAAATGAATAATATCTGGTTGGATATCGTTTATAATTTCGATTAATTGGCGTTTATCTTCGTATAGTGTGTAAAACCTTTCAGGGGCAACGAGTTGTGTTATTTTATTTTTAGTTACAACTAATACACCACCAGTGCAATCTACCCATTCAACAAGATAAATATCAAATTCATCTTTTAATAATTCTATTTTTTTAGTTAGGTATTGAGGTAGCCCACCTGTCGATAAATGCGGAGCAATAAATAACAATTTTTTCATAACAGTGTTGACAATAAATATAATAAAAAGTACTTAAAGTACCAAGTTATTATAAAGAACCTGTTGGATATCCTGTAATAGTTAAATTTTTAGCTGTTGCTATTGATTGAAGAATTACTTTATCATCTGTACCCCAATTAGCTAAAACATTTTCGGGTACTTCATAATCTTCACTATATAATAACCCACTCCCCGTAGCTAAAAGTTCATATCTAACTCTACAATTTATTGCTTGTAAATCATATCTTAAAACATAAGCGCTTAAATAAATTGCTTGTTGATTTAAAATTGGAACAGGGGTTATTGATGCTACTAATGCCATATGTTATAAATATATTAAAATTAAATACAAGTTACATCAAACTGAAGTCCTGTTGCTCCTAATCCTCCATAAAAAGCAACATCTGCGGTACCATAAGTACTTGAATCAAGAGTATTTGGGGCAGGTCCAGCGTTTAAAGCTATTGAATTGGCATAGTTAGTTCCATTAATATCAATAGTAACTGTTCCGCCTCCAAAATTAGGGTCTGTAAAAACTTCAACTTGCCAATAAGCTCTAAAAATTATAGGATTTGAGGAGAAAGATATATCTGCATTATAGTTTCCCCCACCCGCCATTAACGTTCCGCTACCTCCTCCTAAATAAGGATAAGTAAAAGAACTATCAAATAATGTTAATACTATTGATAAATTATTATTTATAGGGGGTGGAGGAGGTGGTGGAAAATTTATATTATTAACAGCATTTAATACAACTTTAAAATTAGTTTGATCATAAAAATATGTTAATCCATCAAAATCCCCTACTTTAATATTAGTGGTTTTTGCTGTTGTTCCATAAATTCTATTTGCTCCTGAACCTTCTCCTTGACCCCAATTATTGGCTGGTTGGTTGTTGGAGCCATTAGGTCCAGTAAAATAAGAAAAAAAACTCATGGTGTTTAAGCTAAGTAAACCTGAACTGTAAACACCATTTGCTTCACTCCATATGTCACTAAATTTTACATTTGTGGTTGGAACTGTCATTATTCTTTTTTAATTATTTTTTCAAGATTTTCTATCTTAAGATTTAATTCTTTAATAGCTTCAATTAATAGAGCGTTTAAGTTACCATATGCTACTGATTTCATTCCTGTTTTAGCATCTGTATGTACTACTTCTGGTAATACTTCTTCTACTTCTTGAGCTATAACACCTGCGTGTCTGTGTTTATTATCTTCTTTAGCGTCTAATCTTGTAAATGTTACACCATTAATTTTATTAATTTTTTCAATAGCGTTGTTAATAGTTTCAATTTCACCTTTTACTCTTTTATCAGAGAATGCTTGAATATCATCTGAAGCGTAAATTGAAATTCCTGATACTTGTCCGTTTACATCTAATGGGTAACTTGGGGAATCATTACCTATACCTAATCTTCCTGCTGTAGTTAATACCATTTTAGTACCACCATTATACCAGAAGAATTTAGATGCTAAAGTACCAACTCCTGAACCTCCAACACCTACGTTCCATGTAGTAGCTGAACCAGTACTATAGATAATTTGAGCATATCCTGAAGTATTGGTGTTTTGAACGGTTAATGGACTTATAGCAGATTCTGTAGCAACAACATGTAATGATGAACTGGGTGAGTTAGTATTAATACCTAATCTATCTCTTGGATCATCAACGTACAAGAAACAAGCTGCTTGTGTTTGAGTTGAACTTGAAGCATAAACTACATAAGGGAAACAAACATAAGAACCACCACTAATACCAGCAGTACCATTTATAGATACACCACTTGAACCTGCTGTACCGCTTGTACCTGAAGAACCAGCCATACCACTAGTAGCTGAAGCTCCAGTAACACCATTTGTGCCTGTTGTACCTGTGGTACCTGAAGTACCACTTGTTCCTGAGCTTCTGCTTAAGTTAGATGATCCATTATCACCTGCCGTTCCTGTGGTACCTGAAGTACCACTTGTTCCTGAGCTTCTGCTTATGCTGCTTGAGCCATTAGTTGTTGCTGCTCCTGAAGTACCATTTGTACCTGTTGTACCTGAAGATGAACTTGCTGAACTTAATCCTGAAGTTGTAGAGTTACCTGATACTCCATTTGTACCTGAAGTACCGCTTGAACCTGATGTTCCTGAACTTCTGCTTATACTACTTGAACCATCAGTTGTAGCTGCTCCTGAAGTACCGTTTGTGCCTGTTGTACCTGAACTTCTAGAAGTTGAACTAGTACCTGCTGTTGTAGCATTTCCGCTTGTACCTGAAGTACCTGAAGTGCCGCTTGATTGGCTGGCTGTACTAGCTCCTGCTGATTGACCAGCTCCTGATGTACCTGATGTTCCTGAAGATCCTGAAGATGAACTTGCTGAACTTAATCCTGAAGTTGTAGAGTTACCTGATACTCCGTTTGTACCTGAAGTTCCTGAAGAACCGGATGTACCTGAACTTCTGCTTACACTGCTTGATCCATCTGTAGTTGCTGCTCCTGAAGTACCGTTTGTACCTGTTGTGCCTGAACTTCTTGAAGTTGAACTTGTACCTGCTGTTGTAGCACCTCCTGAAGTACCATTTGTACCTGCTGAACCTGAGGTTGATGAAGTATTACTTGAACCTGCAGATCCTGGAGCACCATTAGTACCTGAAGTACCAGCTGATCCTGAGGTTGATGAAGTATTACTTGAACCTGCAGATCCTGGAGCACCATTAGTACCATTTGTACCTGCTGAACCTGAGGTTGAACTTATATTACTTGCGCCTGCTACTCCAGCATTTCCTGTTGTACCTGAAGTACCTGATGTTCCTGAGCTTGCACTTGAAGCACTTGCTCCTGCAACTCCAGCATTACCATTACTACCATTTGTTCCTGAAGTTCCTGAAGAAGCACTTGCTGCACTTAATCCTGAAGCACCAGCTAAACCACTTGTACCTGTTGTTCCTGATGAACCAGCTGTACCTGAGGTTGAACTTGTATTACTTCCTCCAGCTGATCCTGGGGCACCATTTGTACCTGAAGTACCTCCTGTTCCTGAAGTATTGCTTAAAGCACTTGCTCCTGCAGCACCTGCGTTACCATTTGTTCCTGTAGTACCTGTAGATCCACTTGTACCTGAACTTCTACTTGAACCTGAAGCACCTGCAGCTCCATCAGCTCCGTTTGTACCTGAAGTTCCTGAAGTACCTGAACTTCTACTAGCTCCTGAAGCACCGTTGTTTCCTGAAGTTCCTGAAGATCCACTTGTTCCTGAAGTAGCACTTAAAGCACTTGCTCCTGCTACACCCGCAGCTCCATTTGAACCATTTGTTCCTGATGTACCGGAAGTATTTGATAAAGCACTTGCTCCTGCTGCTCCAGCATTACCGTTTGTTCCTGTTGTTCCTGTTGAACCTGAAGTTCCAGATGTTCTGCTTGAACCTGAAGCACCAGCAACTCCATCAGCTCCATTTGTACCTGAAGTACCACTTGTTCCTGAGCTTCTACTAGCTCCTGAAGCTCCATTATTTCCTGAAGTTCCTGAAGAACCTGATGTACCAGACGTAGCACTTAAAGCGCTAGCTCCTGCTACTCCAGCGGCTCCATTTGAACCATTTGTACCTGAGGTTCCAGAAGTTGCACTTACATTACTTGTACCAGCAGCTCCAGCGTTACCTGAAGTACCATTTGTACCTGAAGTACCGCTTGAAGCACTTAAAGCACTTGCTCCTGCGTTACCAGCAGCTCCCGCTGTACCATTAGTACCTGTTGAACCTGAAGTTCCTGAGGTGTTTGATAAAGCACTTGCACCTGCTGCTCCAGCATTACCGTTTGTTCCTGTAGTACCTGTTGAACCACTAGATCCACTAGTACCAGAACTACGACTTAAATTTGAGGCACCATCAATACCCGCTGTACCATTTGTTCCTGTAGAACCTGATGTACCAGAGCTACGACTTGTATTACTTGATCCAGCAGCTCCATTAGTTCCTGAAGAACCAGTTGAACCTGAAGTTCCTGAAGTATTTGAAGAAGCACTTGAACCAGCACCACCTGCATTACCGTTTGTTCCTGTTGTTCCTGTAGATCCGCTTGATCCTGATGTTCCTGAGCTTCTGCTTAAATTTGAAGCACCGTCAACACCTGCGGTACCGTTTGTTCCTGTAGAACCGCTTGTTCCTGAACTACGGCTTGTGTTGCTTGAACCCGCAGCACCAGCTGTACCTGTAGATCCACTTGATCCTGAAGTACCTGAAGTATTTGATAAAGCACTAGCTCCTGCTACTCCAGCTGCTCCGTTTGAACCATTTGTTCCTGATGAGCCAGAAGTTGCGCTTACATTGCTTGAACCCGCTATACCAGCATTACCTGCTGTACCGTTTGTACCACTTGTACCTGAAGTATTACTTCCTGCACTTAAGCCACCTAAACCAGCGACTCCATTTGTGCCTGTAGATCCACTTGATCCAGAAGTTCCTGATGAAGCACTTAAAGCGCTTGCTCCAGCAACACCTGCATTTCCTGAGGTACCATTTGTACCTGAAGTTCCACTTGAAGCGCTTGAAGCACTTGCTCCAGCAACTCCTGCGTTTCCATTTGTACCTGAAGTACCTGATGTTCCTGAAGATGCACTTGCTGCTGATGCTCCAGAAGCACCTCCTATACCAGCTGAACCTCCTGAACCGCTTGAACCTGAAGTTCCACTTGAATTACTTGAATTTGATGATCCTGCAGCTCCTACAGTACCATTAGTTCCTGTTGAACCACTAGTACCTGATGAATTACTTAATTGAGATGAACCTGCGTTACCTGCTGTACCTGTAGTTCCTGTTGATCCTGAAGATCCTGATGTTCCTGAGCTTCTGCTTAATGCGCTAGCACCATCAACACCCGCAGTACCTGTGCTACCACTAGATCCTGAAGTGCCTGAACTTCTACTTGCACCTGAAGCTCCTACAGTTCCTGAAGAACCTGTAGAACCAGAAGTACCACTTGAAGCACTTAATTGAGATGAACCAGCAACACCTGCAGTACCATTAGTTCCTGTAGATCCAGATGAACCACTTGTTCCTGATGAAGCACTATTATTTGAAGCACCTGCATTACCTGCTGTACCTACAGTACCAGTTGAACCGCTTGAACCACTAGTTCCACTAGAAGCACTTGAATTACTTTGACCAGCATTACCAGCAGTACCAGCTGTACCTGTAGATCCTGAAGAACCACTTGTACCAGATGATTGTGATAATTGAGATGAACCCGCGTTACCTGCGGTACCTGTAGTTCCTGTTGAACCAGATGAACCACTTGTGCCTGAACTTCTACTTAAATTTGAAGCACCGTCAACACCCGCTGTACCTGAAGATCCTGATGATCCGCTTGTTCCTGAACTTCTACTTGTACCAGAAGCACCTGTTGATCCTGATGAACCTGTTGAACCTGAAGTTCCTGAAGAAGCACTTGATTGTGATGAACCAGCAGCTCCTGCTGTACCAACAGTTCCTGTAGATCCTGAAGAGCCACTTGTACCTGATGAATTACTTGAGTTTGAAGATCCAGCTGCGCCAGCAGTTCCTGAAGAACCTGTAGATCCTGATGATCCTGAAGTTCCTGAAGAATTACTTAATTGAGATGAACCTGCATTACCCGCAGTACCTGCTGTTCCTGTAGAACCACTTGAACCTGATGTTCCTGAAGAATTACTTGAGTTAGAAGATCCGGCTACACCAGCGGTACCCGCTGTACCTGTTGAACCTGAAGAACCAGATGTTCCTGAACTACGACTTAAATTAGATGAACCATCTATTCCAGCAGTACCATTAGTACCACTTGAACCTGAAGTTCCTGATGTTTTAGATAAATTTGAAGATCCATCAGCACCTGCTGTACCTGAAGTTCCTGAAGAACCACTTGTACCTGAGCTTCTGCTTAAACCAGCAACACCTGCTGTTCCTGTAGAACCAGTAGATCCTGAAGTTCCACTTGAAGCTGAAGATTGTGATGAACCTGCTATACCTGCAGTACCTGCTGTTCCTGTAGATCCTGAAGATCCACTTGTACCTGAAGAATTACTTGAGTTTGAAGCACCTGCGTTACCCGCAGTTCCTGTTGTTCCTGTTGAACCACTAGAACCGCTTGTGCCTGATGATTGTGATAATTGAGATGAACCCGCATTACCCGCAGTACCTGCTGTTCCTGTAGATCCTGAAGATCCGCTTGTACCGCTTGAAGCACTTGATTGAGATGAACCAGAAGCACCTACTGTACCATTAGTTCCTGTAGATCCACTTGATCCTGAAGTACCTGAACTTCTACTTAAAGCACTAGCACCATCCGCACCCGCTGTACCTGTAGATCCACTTGATCCTGAAGTACCTGAACTACGGCTAGCTCCAGAAGCTCCTGTTGAACCGCTTGAACCTGTTGAACCTGAAGTTCCTGATGATTGAGAAGATTGTGATGAACCTGCTGCGCCGGCTGTACCATTAGTACCAGTTGAACCGCTTGATCCTGAAGTACCACTTGATTGTGATAATTGAGAGGAACCGGCGTTACCTGCTGTACCTGTAGTACCTGTAGAACCGCTAGTTCCGCTTGTACCTGAAGAAGCACTTGAATTACTTTGACCAGCATTTCCAGCAGTACCAGCAGTTCCTGTTGAACCACTAGAACCACTTGTTCCTGAAGAAGCACTTGATTGTGAAGCACCTGAAGCACCTACAGTACCTGAAGTACCAGTAGATCCTGAAGAACCACTTGTACCTGAGCTTCTACTTAAAGCACTAGCTCCATCAATACCTGCGGTTCCAGTTGATCCACTAGATCCTGAAGTACCTGAACTTCTGCTTGCACCTGAAGCTCCAGTAGAACCACTAGAACCAGTTGATCCTGAAGTTCCGCTTGAAGCTGAAGACTGTGAAGATCCAGCAGCACCTGCTGTACCAACAGTACCAGTTGATCCTGAAGATCCACTTGTTCCACTTGAAGAGCTACTATTACTACTTCCTGCAGCACCTGCTGTACCTGAGGTTCCTGTAGAACCTGATGTACCAGATGTGCCTGAAGAAGCACTGTTATTTGAAGCACCTGCATTACCCGCTGTTCCTGCTGTTCCTGTAGAACCTGAAGAACCACTTGTACCAGATGATTGTGATGATTGAGATGAACCAGCTGCGCCTGTTGTACCATTTGTTCCAGTAGAACCTGAGCTTCCGCTTGTTCCTGAGCTGCGACTTAAAGCACTTGCTCCGTCAATACCTGCTGTACCGGTTGAACCAGAAGATCCTGATGTTCCTGAGCTACGGCTTGTACCTGAAGCGCCTGTTGAACCTGATGATCCTGTTGAACCAGAAGTACCACTTGAAGCAGATGATTGAGATGAACCTGCATTACCCGCTGTACCTGTAGATCCTGTTGAACCACTTGATCCTGATGTACCTGAAGAAGCACTACTATTACTTCCACCAGCTGCTCCTGAAGTTCCTGTAGAACCACTAGAACCGCTTGTACCTGAACTTGTACTTGAACCCGCATTACCTGCTGTTCCTGAAGTACCTGTAGATCCAGATGTTCCAGAAGAAGCACTACTATTTGAGGCACCCGCGTTACCTGCAGTACCTGCTGTACCAGCAGATCCAGATGAACCTGAAGTACCTGATGATTGTGATAATTGGCTTGAACCAGCAGCTCCTACAGTACCATTAGTTCCTGTTGAACCGCTTGATCCACTTGTACCTGAACTTCTACTAAGTGCGCTTGAACCATCAGCACCTGCTGTTCCAGTAGATCCACTTGAACCTGATGTTCCTGAGCTTCTACTTGCACCCGCTGCCCCTGTTGATCCTGAAGAACCAGTTGAACCAGAAGTACCAGAAGAAGCACTTGATTGACTTGCTCCCGCATTTCCAGCAGTACCTGCTGTACCTGTTGATCCTGAAGAACCGCTTGTTCCGCTTGAAGCGCTATTATTACTTCCACCAGCATTACCTGCAGTACCAGTAGTACCAGTAGATCCTGATGTACCTGAGGTACCTGAAGAGGCACTTGAATTGCTTTGACCTGCGTTACCTGCAGTTCCTGCTGTTCCTGTAGAACCTGAAGAACCACTTGTACCTGAAGACTGTGAAGATTGACTTAAACCAGCAGCTCCAGCAGTACCATTAGTTCCTGTTGATCCTGAAGATCCTGATGTTCCGGAACTACGACTTAAAGCGCTTGCACCATCTATCCCTGCTGTTCCTGAAGTACCTGAAGTACCTGAAGTACCTGAGCTACGACTTGCTCCTGCCGCACCTGCTGATCCTGAAGAACCAGTTGAACCTGAAGTTCCTGAAGAAGCAGATAATTGAGATGAACCAGCAGCACCAACAGTACCTGCTGTACCTGTTGATCCTGAAGATCCTGATGTACCACTTGATTGTGAAGATTGACTTGCACCGGCAGCGCCAGCTGTACCTGTAGTACCTGTAGAACCACTTGTTCCTGATGTACCGCTTGATTGGCTAGAATTACTTGATCCAGCATTACCCGCTGTACCTGTAGTTCCTGTAGATCCTGAAGATCCTGAAGTACCTGAGGAATTACTTGAGTTTGAAGATCCGGCTGCACCTGCTGTACCAGCTGTACCAGTTGAACCTGAAGATCCTGATGTTCCGCTTGAGGCACTTAAATTACTTGAACCTGCATTACCTGAAGTACCAGTTGACCCTGAAGAACCACTTGTTCCACTTGATGAACTACTATTTGAAGATCCAGCAGCACCTGCTGTACCTGCTGTACCAGCAGATCCAGATGAACCACTTGTTCCTGATGATTGAGAAGATTGACTTGATCCAGCAGCACCCACAGTACCATTAGTACCAGTTGAACCACTAGAACCTGAAGTACCTGAACTTCTGCTTAAAGCACTAGCACCGTCTACACCAGCTGTACCTGTACTACCGCTTGAACCTGAAGTTCCAGAACTACGACTTGCACCTGATGCTCCAATTGATCCTGATGATCCTGTTGAACCTGAAGTACCACTTGAAGATGATGATTGAGAAGATCCAGATGCACCTGTTGTACCATTAGTTCCTGTTGATCCTGAAGAACCACTTGTGCCTGATGAAGCACTTAAATTACTGTTTCCAGCAGCACCTGCTGTACCTGTTGATCCTGAAGATCCTGATGTTCCTGAACTTGTGCTTGAACCAGCATTACCTGCTGTTCCTGAAGAACCAGCAGAACCACTTGTTCCAGAAGATGCACTTAAGTTACTTGAACCAGCATTACCTGCTGTACCAGCAGTACCTGCTGAACCGCTTGAACCTGAAGTACCAGAAGAAGCACTTAAATTTGAAGATCCAGCATTACCCGCTGATCCTGTACTTCCTGAAGAACCACTTGTTCCTGAAGAAGCACTACTATTACTATTTCCAGCTGCACCTGCTGTTCCAGCAGTACCCGCAGATCCACTTGAACCTGAAGTACCACTTGATTGTGAAGATTGACTTGATCCTGCTGCTCCTACAGTACCTGAAGTACCAGTTGAACCACTTGATCCACTTGTTCCTGAACTACGGCTCAATGCACTTGCACCTTCAGCTCCAGCAGTACCTGATGTACCTGAAGAACCAGATGTTCCTGAAGAACCACTATCTAAACTTGAGCCACGAGTACCAGCAGTACCTGTAGAACCACTTGATCCTGAAGTTCCTGATGATTGGCTTAATTGACTAGCTCCTGCTGCTCCCGCTGATCCTGTTGAACCGCTTGAACCTGAGGTTCCACTAGAATTACTTATATTTGAAGATCCAGCTGCACCTGCTGTACCGTTAGTACCTGTTGAACCAGAAGATCCTGATGTTCCACTTGAAGCTGATGATTGAGATGAACCTGCTGCACCTGCTGTACCAGCACTACCACTAGAACCTGAAGTACCACTTGAATTACTTGTATTTGAAGATCCAGCTGCACCCGCAGTACCATTAGTACCAGCAGAACCACTTGTTCCACTTGATGCACTTAATTGACTTGAACCTGCGTTACCAGCTGTACCAGCAGTTCCTGTAGAACCACTAGAACCTGATGTGCCTGAAGATTGTGAAGATTGAGAAGATCCAGCTGCGCCTGTTGTACCATTTGTTCCAGTAGAACCAGACGAACCGGATGTACCTGAACTGCGACTTAGCGCACTTGAACCG
>Ga0181346_1001325_pt1 | contig 10874 bp, 6 predicted proteins | sample Su13VDMM15DN_FD_130100 | JGI IMG/M metagenome (GOLD analysis project Ga0181346, IMG submission 130100) | Freshwater viral communities from Lake Michigan, USA - Su13.VD.MM15.D.N | ecosystem: Environmental > Aquatic > Freshwater > Lake | place: USA: Michigan | collected 2013-07-15 | reverse complement strand
TGTAGCTACGTCTAGTTATATAGTACCTACTTTAAATAATAATAAAGCAGAATATCAACAAGATTCAATACAACGTTTTAGAGTTGCTGTTAGAGATTTATATCCACCAACAACATTTAGAACATCGTTAGGTTTTGGTAATCAAAAATGTTTACCTACTTCTTCATATTGGGCAATAAAAGATTTGGATACTGAAGAAATGGTCGTAGATTACGACACAACATACACTAGAATTAGCTGTGATAATACCAGTAACTATTTTGATGTGTACATGGATGGATTGGAACCAGAACGATACTATAAAATTCTAATTAAATCCATTTTTGTAAATAAAGAAGTAGTAGTGTTTGATAAAGATTACATTTTTAAAGTTATAAGATAATGTCTCAAATACCAGTACAAAAAACTGTATTTAATAAGGATACATATTCCCGAGTTATTAATACTCAATTTAGTCAATTATTAAACCAAGGGGCTGGGGAAGAAACTTTATCTTTTACTGTTGATGATTTTTTTCAATTGTATGATGAATTATTTTATCAAATTCCAAAAGAAGGAGATACTAATTCACACCAATACATTTTACAACGCGAGGCTGATTATTTAGGTGTCAGTATTAGTCAAGATGATATTCAAGCATTATTAAATGAAATTACATCATTGAGACAACAGGTATTAGAAGCGCAACAAACAATAAACGATTTGACTAAAAGATAATGGCAGATAATATTAAAATAGTAGGGAATATATTAAATGAACAGCAAGTATCTCGTTATGATAATGATGATATTAATTTATTTACATCTCAAACCATTCAAGAAGATTTTGGTTTAGCCAATGATTATATTGAATATTTTGTTTCTGATGCTGGTGGTAACCTACTAAATACAAACTATACTTATAGAGACTTTAAATCATCAACAACATCATATGTTAATCCTACTAATAAAGGACTGCCTATAATTGAAATTGATCCTGTTAAGGATTTACAAAATTTAGGATATACATCAGGTGAATTTAGAGTTCAATATAATTTATTTACTAATAAAATCTCAAATTCTAATGCTGAATTATTCTTAAAAGAAATATCGGCAGATAGAACTGAATTAAGAGTAGGATCTACTGTTTTAACTAATGAACAAATTGAAAGTGGATCTTTAGAACTTATAAATGAATATACTAGTTCTCCTTATTTTGTAGATTATCTTTTAAATTTTAGTAACAATATTCAGGCAGTAGCTGTAAATGTCGCTTTAAATAAAGTTGAAAGTGGATATGAAATACTATTTAAATTATATCAACCACTACCAGACGATATTCAAGAAAAAGCAACATTATGGGTTGTAAATGAAAAAGTAAATCCTTATGTCTTTGACATTAATCTGGATACTCTAATCATATCAGGTCCAGGTCCTAAATTAAGGGGCCCTAACTTTAATATTGAAATAAGTAATCAAAATAACGTTGCAACCTCTTATCAAACTTATACAAGTTTAATAAATGGTATACAAACAATATCTACATCTTCATACCAACAGCTATTAAATTTAATTACTTCTCAAAGTATTGATATTAATACTGATTATACTAATTTTGAAAATTTTATATTTTTTAGTTCTGCTGAACAAAGAATATTAAAGTTTTATAATAAAGTAAAACAAATTGAAGATTATAAAACAAATATATCTATTTATATTCCATTAACAGCAAGTCGAGCTGACCTAATTAATGACTATAATATAGCAACTGCTAGTATCAATAATATAGTTTCTAATTTTGATGGATTTGAATATTATTTATATTTTGAAAGTGGATCTGCAATAACATCAACAACATACGGTATTGCACCATATCCAAAATCAACTTCTACTTTACCTTATACTTTATATCCAACAGCATCCACACAAGCTTCTACTTGGTTAGCAGCTGCTACATCTAGTGCTTCTTATTATGATGATAATAACCAAAATTATTTAATAAATACCCTCCCATCATTTATTAAAGATGATGAAGATAACGATGCTTACTTTACGTTTATTGATATGGTTGGTCATTATTTTGACAACATTTGGATTTTCTTACAAGCAGTAACTGATATTAATCTAGCCAATAATAACCTAGAAAAAGGTATTTCTAAAGATTTAGTATATCATGTGTTAGAATCATTAGGAACTAAATTATATAACCAATACGGCGATTCAGACAATACTACTTTCTTAATTGGACAAAGTGGTAGTGCTATTTTTGATAATAATTTTACTTATACTGGTTCTTATTTAAACACAATACCACGTAAAGATTTACTTGCTGAATCTTATAAAAGAATTTATCATAACTTACCTTTATTATTAAAAACAAAGGGTACAGCTTATGGTTTACAAACATTAATATCTACATTTGGTATTACTGGTAGTGCATTACAAGTTAAAGAATATGGTGGTGATATTAGATCAAAAACATTAGATGAATTTAATAATGACAAGATTAGAATTGTATCTAATAATATAACAGGTAGTGTTTTATCTCCACATATTAGCTTACAATTACAACCAACTGCATCTCCATCATTTAGAACAAACGATTTACATTACGTAGATATATCATTTTCACCACAAGATAAAATTGATATTTTCACTTCAGCTTCTATCACAGCTACTAATCCTACTTGGAGCATGGATGATTTTATTGGTGATCCTAGATATCAATACAATAATTCATATCCAACATTAGAAGCTGAACGCACTAAATACTTATCACCCTTATCAGCATCTATAGTATCATACTCTGGCTCTTCAGCTAGTGGATCAATTGGTGCTACTGACTATAATAGTTTTATTCGTTTAATTCAGTTTTTTGATAATTCATTATTTAAAATGCTGAAAGATTATGTTCCTGCAAGAACAAGTTTATCAACAGGTATTACTATTAGCTCTCCTATTTTAGAGAGGAATAAATGGGTTTTCGCAAATCCATCTTCTACCTCAGAAATTGAGGTAGAGGGTGGTACTATCAATGGCCCTTCTATTCAAACTGAATATACTGATTTATATCAAGATATTAATTACAATAATAAAGTAGCTTATTATGATGGTACTTTAACAGGAAGTTACATAAACGTATATTCTTATTTTGAAAGTTCAAGTGTAAATCCCTATTTATTTCCTACAGGATCTGTTGATACAAATAAATTTTTACATTCCGATTTTAATGTATTACTAAATAACGTTTCTCAAAGCTTATTATCTCGCATTAGACAAGGTATACAATTTATTCCAGGTACAACTCAAAGTATATTATCACCAGCTGAACTACAAGATTCATATGAGTCTTTAAGAACACATCAGTTATCACGCTATGAAGGTGTTAAAATATCTAGTACCCTATATAACACATATACCGATGGTGATATTTCGTTTGGTAAAACAGCAGTTATAGATAAAAATGTAGTTAAATTAGGATTATTTACTGAAGTTGCAGCTAGTAAATTCTTACCAAAACGCAATAACGCAGTAGTAAAATATTTAGTTAATATAGATGGTGATTTAACTGAATTAAATCTTCGTAATAAACATTGGGAAGAAGTTCAAAATACATTTATAGCAGGAGATACTGGTAGTATTTCACAATTCAATAATCAACTTTATTCTAACCAGAAAATCACAGATGGTGAAAAGCTAATTTTTGATAGTGGTTATAATTATAGTCCAATATTATATTTTGGAACAACTGGGTCTACTGATAGTACAATATCATTCCAAAACATAAATGAACAAACATCATACCTGTCTACAGCATTAAATACTTTATCTCCTAATGGATTTATTAGTGGAAGTGGAACTAATACTTATCCATTAAAAGGTGGATATGTTTATAACATTTTTGACAAAGTAGTTGAAGGTGCAAGTTATTTTAGAACAGGATCAACAGCATTATCCTTATTCCCTTCATATTCTGTTCAAGAAACAGGAAATCATTTAATCCAAGCAAGTATACCTTTTACTTATGAAGTATCAACTTCACCAGTAAATAATGCTACTTGGTCATTACAAGTATGGAAAAGTGGATCTGGTGGGGAAACCTTAATAGCTAATGGCATAGATAGACAATTCTTTGTAGCAGGTGATCCAGCAACATCAACATTAACTTTTGACTATTTTAGTGGCCAATTTAATTTCCGCTTATCAGAGGAAATTCCATCTACTAATATAACCATATTAAGTGCAGATGTATACGGATTCCCAGATGAAAGTTCATGTAATTTTAATTCTTCAACAGATCAAGATAGTTCACCAACAGCAATAATCCCAACAGGTAGTTTAAGTGTTACGGTAGCTGGTATAAGTCCATTAGTTTATCCTGGTATTCAAGTATTTAGAAGAAGTAATAGTATATATGTTAATGGTCAATCTGTGTATAATAATAGTGTTATAACTATAGGAGGTACACAAGTAACAATAATTATAAATCCTAACTGTCAAAATTATCTGGGTTAAAAATAAATAAATGGCAATAAAGACAACAAATACAACCTTTAATATTAACATACCTTCTATAAACTTAGAAAAGGGGGAAAGTATAATTTTTAGACTTCAGTGCGAAAATTCATCAGTAACTAATTTTACTGCTTCTATTGCCCAAGGTAGTTTAAAAATATCTTCACTAGCAGCTTCTACAGGATATACAACAACCAATATTCCTTTCTTTAATTCAGCATCAATTGCTTTAAGTTCTAATACAAATGAAATTATACTTTCAAGCGGTATAAGTGGATTTCATGGTGGTGATTATATATTTGTTCCAAATCCATTAGGAGGAACTGAAAGTACTTTATATGCTGGTAGTGTAGATTATGGTGATGTTGATTATCCTTTTACAATTAAACCATATGATATTGCTTTAATTTATTTATCTGATGGAACATATATAGAAACAAGAATATTAAATGTTTATAAACAAAGTGGTTTAATACGTTTATCATTAGATATTTCTTTATCTAATGTTTTAAAAGCAGAATTAGCGAACCAAACATATAAACGCTTTTTAATATTAAGTAGAAGAGTAGATGAAACTAACGTAATACTATCATTTACTAAACGAGAAGGTAAAACTTCATATGGTTTTTTAATACCAGAAAATCTTAGCCCAGACGTATTAGCTAATATTGATACTATTACCCGCGAAGTGAAACAAAAATTACTTAGTGACCAATCAGTAATTAGTGATATTAATGGTGGAACCTTTGGACCTTAACGATCTATTTGGATAACATCTAGAATTTTATTATATTTATTAGTATATACAACATAAAGAATTATGGCAATTTTAAATCCTACAACAATAACTGTAGATGCAATATTAACCACGAAGGGCCGCGAATTATTGGCTCGTAACGATGGTTCATTTCAGATTACTCAATTCGCATTAGCTGATGATGAAATTGATTATACTTTGTATAATCCTACTCACCCATCGGGATCTGCGTTCTATGGTGAAGCAATTGAAAACACACCTGTGTTAGAAGCTTTCCCTAACGAATCACAAATCATGCGTTATAAATTAGTAACTTTACCTCGTGGTACTTCTAAACTACCAGTTATTAACTTAGGCTACAATAGCATTACACTACGCCAAGGTGCTTCATTAACAATTACACCTCAAACACTTAATTACTTAGGTGCTACGAGTACATTTGAAGCAAATGGTTACACAGCAACAATCGCTGATTCTCGTTTAGTATCTTCATTCAGTGGAACTGGTATTACAACATCAACACCTCCTGCAGGATTAAATACAACAACAGGAACGGTATTATCAGTAACACAAATTGGTACTTCATTCACAATCACAGGTACAACAATCAATACATTATTTGGTTCTAATTTAACGTCATTAGTAACTACAATTACAGTAATTGGTAGAGATAGTGGTGCAAGAGTTACTATTCCTTTGAATATTCAAAAAGTATCAACAATCTAATTTAACATATGTCATTCTCAAGATATAACACCGAAGATTCAGTAATCAGTTCAGAAACCGTAGTACGCGGTTTATGGAGTGGAGATACAAATACTTTATCTACTTTCTTTACTCAAAGTAGCCCTACTGAATATTATGTTGATGTATATAATGGTAACCCATCATTATCATCTTCAGCAGTACAATTTTCAATCCAATATGGTAACATAAATGGATCTGGATCTAATCTAATTAATCCTAACGTACCAAACGGAGGTTATACTCCATCACGTGTGGTATATGGTGAATATAGAAATTTAGTTTTTGGAACTGAAACACAAAACTTCAGCTTCGATAACGGTACAACAACAGCAAAGGATATATTTGTGATTAACGTTGCTCGTAATCGTTATAAAGAATCTTTATTACCTGGTTCATTCAATTTATGTTTAGCTAGTGGAAGTAATGTTATTAAATTAACAGACGATAGTAATACAACTTCATTAACTCGCTTTATTGGAGAAAATAAAGTATTTTATATTATCAGTGGTAGTAACGGTAGTGCTTATACTTCAGCAGCATCCTCTTCTTATTATGGAATGATGTTCCCCGATTTAGATATTATTGTATTAAATGCAACTGCTTCTTCAGTAGTAGATTTAAGAAACTTTTTTGCCCCTTTAACAACAACAACTTCTTCAGTACAAAACAACCAACTAAAATTATATAATTCTATAGTATCGGGTTCTAATTCAACAAGTGGTAGTTTTAATCTACAATCTTCTGAAACAGTATCTTCACGTTATTTCTTTACAAGAGTAAAAAATAGTGAATTTAACTATACTTCTAACCCATCTATTATAGATGAGAATGGTAATTTATTATATACAACCTTAATTAACAACCCACAAACATACGTTACAACAGTAGGTATGTATAACGACAATAATGAGCTATTAGCGGTTGCTAAATTAAGTAAACCTTTAACAAAAGACTTTACTAAAGAAGCTTTAATTAGAATCAAATTAGACTATTAATGCATGTCTTCATTCAAAAAGTTAAGCAAATCGGACGTTACAGTAGTATCCAACCATGCTAATAAGCAATGGGCATTAAACTACTGTCCTTATCCTACGTCATCTGAATACTTAACTATTTATAAAGGCACAAATGTTACAGGTAGTTTTTCTTTAGATGAAGATCCTCAAACAGGGTATACTTACGAAAGATTGATTTATGATCAAATAAATCATCTATTTTACCAATCATATACTGCTTCGCTAGATACTAGTTCGTTAATGTTTACACTTAACAACTATGAATCTGCTTCTCAACAACGTCCTACTTCATCTTATTTTATATATAATGACAATAATAATTTAGTTGCACCCTTCCCTACAGGTGCTATGGAAGGAATTCGTGTATTGTCTATTAATCAAGAAATTTATGGTAATAAAATATTACCAAACAACTTTATTTTATCTTCATCCGCATATAATGTAGTAGATGATGGTGCTGGTAATTTATATGATCGATCAAATTCTAATACTCATATAGGTAATATTTTTTATGCTCACGGAATAGCAGTAATCACAAATCAGGATTACCAGCTAATGTTTCCATTACCTCCATTAGCAAGAACAGATTATGCATCTTTTGCAGCTTCAACATCCCCAAAAGTTATTAACCCATTATCTAACGATAATGATAGAGGAGGTACTAGAATTAATAATAGTTTAGCATTATCTGGAAGTGCATCTCAATTATCATACTGGACTAATAATGGTGATGGATCTGTTACTTTAAATACAACTACTGTTGGTACTTATATAGTATATTACACTTATCAAACTCAATATGCTTGTGGTAATTTAACATCTAATAAGGGTAAAATTATAGCTACTGTAACAACAGGTGATTGTAGCTTTACATTTAATGTTGAGTTAGGAACATTTATAACTCCTACACCAACATCATCTCCAACATCGACCCCTACAAACACCCCTACAAACACCCCCACATCCACCTCTACTAACACACCAACATCAACTGCTACTGTAACTCCAACTAATACACCAACTAATTCAAATACGGCTACTAACACGCCAACATCAACACCAACAAACAGTAGCACAGCAACCAACACACCTACTAATACACCAACAAGCTCAAATACAGCTACTAATACTCCAACATCAACACCAACCAATACTCCTACAAGTAGCAATACATCAACTAATACTCCAACAGCTACTCCTACTGCTACACCAACAAACAGCAGTACAGCTACTAATACACCAACTGCAACACCAACAAACACCCCTACAAACAGTAATACAGCAACCAATACTCCTACAAATACCCCAACAAACAGTAACACAGCTACTAATACCCCTACTGCAACCCTAACTAATACTCCTACTAGCAGTAATACTGCAACTAACACACCGACTTCTACACCTACCAACACCCCTACTAGCAGCAATACGGCTACAAATACCCCTACTGCTACACCAACAAATACTCCTACAAGTAGTAATACAGCAACTAATACCCCCACAAACACACCTACTAACAGTAATACGGCTACTAACACACCAACTGCTACACCAACCAATACTCCTACAAGTAGTAATACGGCTACTAACACACCAACTGCTACACCTACAAACACACCAACAAATAGTAGTACAGCTACAAATACCCCTACTGTAACTCCTACTAATACCCCAACTAATAGCAATACAGCAACCAATACCCCAACATCAACACCAACAAACAGTAGTACAGCAACCAATACCCCTACTAATACCCCAACAGCAACAGCACCTTTAAATGCAAGTAACTATAGAATAGGAAATAGCATTATTGGTTTACGTGATGGTGGTGGAACTATAATTGTGGTATATGATGATGATCAACCATTAACCCCAGGTGAAGTAATGTTCTCAAATACATCTGGTGCGGTTTATAGTTATAATGCATTAACAGGATCTTATGGACCCGTTCCTATATATTTAGTTAGAGATGGTGGATCTAATATAGTATTAACAGTAGGAGGTCAATCTGATGTTTATAGTGCAGATACTGCTTATATAGTAAGTAGTGCTATATTCCCAACTCCAACAGCTACTCCTACACAAACACCTACAGCTACTCCTACATCCACCCCTACACAAACACCTACAGCTACTCCTACATCCACCCCTACATCCACACCAACAAACACCCCTACAAACAGTAATACAGCTACAAACACCCCTACAAACACCCCTACAAACACCCCTACAAACAGTAATACAGCAACTAATACACCTACTAATACACCTACAAATTCTGCTACTTCTACTCTTACAGCCACTCCTACAAACACACCAACAAATACTCCGTTAGCAGCAACTGCAACTCAAACACCTACAAACACACCAACAAACTCTTCTACTAATACTCCTACTGCTACTCCTACTGCTACTCCTACGGCAACACCAACAAACAGTAGTACAGCTACAAATACCCCTACAAACACACCAACAAATACCGGTACCTACACTAATACCCCTACAAACACACCAACAAATACCGGTACCTACACTAATACCCCTACAAACACACCAACAAATACAAATACTAACACTAATACACCAACCAATACTCCTGTAAGTAGTAATACTGCTACAAATACCCCAACAAACACACCTTCAAATACCAGCACCTCCACTAATACACCAACACAAACACCTACAGCAACTACAATTACTTGTAATAGTTATACCATTGAAGGTGCTCCATCTATTGATGTTGAATGGTTAGAATGTGATGGAACAACTAACTCTGATACTGTTACTGGAGGAATTTTAATTTGTGCTCAAACGGGTACAGTTTATCAAACCGGAGGTGCTGGTAATATAACACAACTTAGTTCTTGTTCTGGTCCATCACCAACACAAACATCAACTCCTACATCAACCCCTACTAATACAAATACTAACACTAACACACCAACTAATACACCAACAAATACAGAAACTCCAACACCAACTCAAACCGAGACTCCGACACAAACTCCAACATCAACTCCAACAAACACACCTACAGCAACTCCATCTTCTCCTGTGGAATATCAAATTGACAACGCAGCTACAGGTACTTCTAATGATGCTTGTAATGGTTCAACAACAACAAGTATAGTATATGCTCAACCTGGAAATACCGTACCATATGCTACAATGATTTTATACGATACTTCAGCTTTAACAACTACGTTTGTTGGCTCATCGGGTTGGCGTAAATTAACGGGTCCATTAGGGTATTACGCAGCTGAAGTTGATGTGAATGGAGAAATTACAAATTATGTAGCTTGTTAAACGTATTATTAAATGATAGGTAATTAAATTAAATTAGTATTTATAAACACAATGGCAGATCAATCAATTAAAGTAATAATAACAGCAGGCACTACAGCTCCTGGTCCTTACGAGATTTATTATAATTCTCTAAGTAACCAAGTTACTGGTAGTGGTGGAGCAACACAATTTACCTTAGCTCAATTGCTAACAGGATATATTGTGATTGTACCAACAACTGCTTCTAGTATTATTGTTAAAAATATTAATCCTGCTTGTGGTAATACTCAAACTTGGTTATTTTCTACTCCAACAGCAACCCCTACAACAACACCAACTCAAACCCCAACTCAAACCCCAACTCAAACTCCTACATCAACAAATACATCTACACCAACTGCAACTCCAACACAAACTCCTACAAATACTACAACAGGAACACCAACACAAACCCCAACACAAACCCCAACACAAACTCCTACAAATACTTTAACAGGTACACCAACACAAACACCTACTAATACACCAACAGCAACAACTAACCCATCAGGTAGTTTATTCTTTGATGCATCATCC
>Ga0181346_1001324_pt1 | contig 10881 bp, 11 predicted proteins | sample Su13VDMM15DN_FD_130100 | JGI IMG/M metagenome (GOLD analysis project Ga0181346, IMG submission 130100) | Freshwater viral communities from Lake Michigan, USA - Su13.VD.MM15.D.N | ecosystem: Environmental > Aquatic > Freshwater > Lake | place: USA: Michigan | collected 2013-07-15 | reverse complement strand
TTCCCTTCGAGGAATGATTTGATTTCTTCTTCACTAATCATATACTTTATTTTAATGGTTCATTAGCTGCCGTAACCTAACGACATTTACCTTACTTAATAAAATATATGATTAATGTGTTTTATAGTCAATCTCGTCTAAGAAAAAAAGATGTGTAAACTTTTAAGTTATTTTCTTGATAAGAATTTAATAACAAATTCATAGTTAATTTAAATTCATCATTTTTAAATGATTTTGATTCGTGTAATTTATCTACCCAAATATTTTCTTCTAATGACAACAAATATTTTTGGTCAACATTTCTTTGTATTTTTTTTAACATAATTTTAATCTTTATAAACTATTATTTCCACAAGTGTATTATTTAAACTATTAGATACCGGACCTAAACCTGGGTCAATTACATACATAACACCCGCAAGTATTTGTCTATCAATTGACGTTAATAAATTAGTTATTGTCGGTGAAAAATCATAAGGAATTGATGCTTGTGCCTTAACAACTGTTTTTTGTGGGTTAAAACCACCTGTAGGTACATCAGGGTAAAATAAAACAACACCGTCTAAAACACCAAATCCTGGGTATTCAACAATAATGTCAAAACCTAAATTATTACTTATTTCATAAACAATCATATCACCTAATGATGTTAATTCAGAACCATCCCAAGTTGTTGGTAAGAAGGTATCGGTTGATGGGTCACCAGTTACTTTAAACACACAACCTGTCGTATTTATTACTCCTGAAATGATTTGAGCAATGTTTGAAAAATTATCACCTGAAACATAACTCACTATTTCGTATGTTTCACCTAATATTAATCCACCATAGATTTCAGTTGATGATGTATAGGTGAATGAACCTGTTTGTGTTAATAACGCACTCCATTTTTTATAAGGAGCTAAATCATCATATGTTGATTTATAAGTTTGACCTGAATAATATACGGGTATATATGTTGTTGCACTATAACCTGTTAATAATGGTAGTTCACTTATGGTTTTACCTGTTAAACTCATTTTTTTATTTTTTTATTTTTTTATTTAAAACTCTAAATATTCATTATCACCTATTGATAAATAAGTATCTTCAAATATCAAGAACGGATTGTCTAATTGTTGATTTGCTGGTGTTGGTGTTGGTGTTGGTGTTGGTGTGGATGTTGGTGTTATAGTAGGACTTGGAGTTGGTGTTGGAGTGTTACAAGGGTTTGATGTTGTAGTTGTTGTCGTGTATGGTCCATTAACACAACAAGGAAATTCTGAAACGTAACAACTTTCATATTCTAAATCATTAGCAATAAATGATTCTTGAATATATACATTTAATTTTTCACGAATAGGTAATATCAGAACACCCTCGTCGTTCCTTAATAAAAATTGTCCTTCATATTTACCAACACGATTAGTGTCTGTTGATGTTAGTTGGTAATATATATAATATTCAGGTTCTGAATTGGGGTCAATAAAAGTTTTTTCAACGAAACCTGCGGGTCTTGAACTAATTTTTGGTATACCTGTGTCAACATCAACCATTGAGAAGAATATTGCCGATAATTCTATGGTTTTCATAAAGTTATCAAAATCACTTCTTCCGTTATTAACTACTTGTAGTTTTAATAAAGGTAATGTTGCATTTTTTTTAATAAAAAAATCCATCTACTATTTTTAATTATAAATAGTTAGATATTAAAAAAATAAAGAGGTATTACTACCTCTTTTAACTTTCTTTTCTTATATCTCTACTATAGTGGTCAAATCTATTATGTTCGGTCGGTGTTAAAAGAAGTAATCCGAAATTTAAATTACCTTTTTTAAGTTCTTGGAACATATAACTCATCCAAGTTTGTTCGTATGGTCTTGACCAAGTTGTGTTTAAAAACATTTTTCTATTTCCTGATTTTGAAACAACTTGAGGCCAATTACAATAATATATTTCACCTGTCACATATGGTAATCCTTCATAGGATTTAACATTTTCATATTTAACTTTAGGTGCGTTAGAGTCAGTTCCTTGTTCAGGTAATCTAGAATATTCCGGCCAAAATTCATCTCTAACAACTTGAGGAACATTATACCAAGACCATTGTGTTGAATTGTCACCAAAGAATTCTGAAAAATTTAATTTTAAAAAGTCAAAATTTTCATTTTTAGCAATACTTAATGTTTTGTCATATAAATCAGGAATAAAACGATTGAAACCATTTCTACACACTTCACCTTTGTTTGGATAAAAAAACATATCATCTTCAAAGAAGAACATAAATTCTAAATTAGATTTATCAAAATGTTCGGAAATCCATTGTCTACCACCACAAATACCTAAATTTTCTTTTTTGATATGTTCAAACCCATATTCGGAACATAACCTACTATATTCAGGTGTTGTTGTTAAATCAGTTGAATTGTCTAAAAGTATTTTTCTTGGTTTCTCAATGAAGTTTTTATCGTATTCTAACATTGAATTGATTAAAGTTTCAAATTGTTTTGGACTATTAAATCCGATAACATAAACCCCGACATTATCTGTTCGATTAATTGACGGTTTAACTGTTGTCGATGAGGTTAATTTTGTATCATTTGAAATTATTTGAATAGTTTGTTTTAGTTCAACACTTTCATTTTTTAAATTTTCAAAAAATTTACCAATTAAACCATTACTATCAATTTCAAAATAACTAATCAACTCAGGATATTTGTACATCATTATTGAAAACAAACTTTCTTCAGTTCCCATCAGGTCATTACTTAATGTATCAACTAATAATGTATAATAAATACTATTGATTTCACTAATAACATCCTTATGACCACCAAAAAACCCTCCTCTAGCAACCAATTTAACTTGGTTACCGGCATACTTATTAATCTCGTTAAAATTAAAACCGTGTATTTCGGTTACTGCATCATATGGGAACGAAATAAATGTGAAATTTTTTAAATATTTAGGTAATTTATTTAAAACGTTATCGTGAGTGAAGTAACCTGAATGAACAGTATTTGTTATTCCAGCATCCAACCAAAAAAGATGTTCAGAATTAAATTTATCCATAATTCTAGCGTCATTAAGTAAAAACATTTTACTCATCACTAATGGATTATAATATTCTAATTTTGCTTGAGTAGAATCTTTTAACCAACCTACTTGATTATACCAATCAGGATTTAACCTAATTTTTTGAATTATATCAAAATAATCATTATTTTGAAACCAATCAGTACTTCTTAAAATAAATTGAGTGTTATGACTTTCTCTACGTTCCATAACAAATTTTTGAAGACTTTCGTCACCAAAAATAATCATATTTTCCTCAATTTTTAAAAGTTCTGAAAATTTGGTTTGATATTGTTTAATTGACCTCTCCCAATCGTTTGATAGATTACCTCGGCCAATATCCCATAAACCTGTTACAATTGTAATTTCACTCATATTATCTTTCTAAAAAACCTAGTTTATAATATTCATTGCTATTATCATTGGCATTTTCATTTCTAAACAACCAACAACCACCTCTTTCATTTGGTAAATGACCAACAAGAGGGAAAGATTCAACTCTCGCTGAAAAATCAGTGTCTTTATCATATGACACAACCCACTTTTCTATGTTATGTTTACCCAAATATGCTGATATTAAAATATCATCATTCCATCCTTGACCAACAAAATCGGTAACAAAATCTTCTTTAAAAAAGTTTCGTCTATATGAAACCGTTTTGTAACCTTCTAATATTTTAACTCTAACATCCGACTTAACTGTCGTACAAAAATGACAAGTACCATCTATGGCAGTTAATCCCGCAAACCCTATTGCTGAATTTGGATATTTTTCTCTCATCTGTAAATGATACTCAATAAAACCATCTAAATACGATAAATCATCATCCACGGTTATTAAGATAACATCTTCATTTTCGTCAATCCTTTGTAAAGTTGGTAATATTTTAGTTAAAGGACCATAGTCATCTGTTCTAAAAATTTTTAATTTTTCATCACTAATAGATTCTAACCATTCAGGAATAACGTAATCCTCATTTGTTTTACCATAAACATGTGGTATGTTTAAATGTAATTCATAATCACCATATGACAAACTTAACATTCTATCTAAAACAGGTTTAAGACCACCATTATAATGGGGTGAATTTAAACGATTAGGTATCGTTGTCATTGTTACTATAACTTTACTCATAATTTTTATTTAAGTTTATTTATTTATATTAATCGTGTTAATAAAAAGTGTTTGTCTCCCATTAAATAATGGGACATATCCTTTATCTAAAAGATATGGACTTAATAAAGCGTCCTTACCACCATCGTTAGTTATAAAATCGGTATCGTCAATTAAAATTAAATGAACAGGTGATAATTTTGGTTCAGCAACTTGGAAAGCCTCTAAATGTTTTTCAGCGTAAAGAGGAGTGCCTTTATCCCAACCATCTAAAAACAAAATATCTATTGTTTTATCAAATTCTTGTAAAAATTCGATACCGTCTTTAGGAATCATTAGGTGTAAGTTACTTGGTAGTTCTCTACCTAAATTTTGATAAGACCATTCATTTTGTATTTTACAATGTTCATCAATATCAACACTATAAACTTCTAACCCTGATTCGGCAAAAAAGAACCCACTATGACCATCGCAACAGCACGGTGGTGATAAAAAAGATTCATGGTCATTATTGTAATAATCAACACATTTTTGACTAACCGCCAATCTTGTTGAACCAATCTCGACAACAGTTTTTAAATTTAATAATTCGGCAATTTTAATTGTTGTTTTAACATATTGTGACGGTTTAGACCTTCTAACATCATAATCCTCACCTGTTAAATTATCGTATAACCAAAATTTTTTATCAATTTTAAAGTCATGTATTATTTTGTATAATTCTTTCATATTAAATCATCATTTATTAATTCTTTGTTATTTTTCTCAAAGTATTGTAACCAATAATCAACCATTTCATCTAACATTGTCTCAAAAGTATACTCGTGAGACCAACCTGTTAGATTTTTTAATTTAGAACAATCACCTTTTAAACCTATTACCTCTTCAGGTCTTTTAAGATTATCGTCAATTTTAACATAATCTAAATAATTTAAACCTAATTTGTTAAAAACATAATCACATAAATCTTTAATTGATTTAGATATTCCTGATGAACAAACAAAATCATCAGGTTTATCTTGTTGTAAAATCGTCCACATTGCAGTTACATAGTCTTTGGCGTGACCCCAATCACGGGTAGCCTCAAGATTACCTAACTTTAATTTGGTTTCTAAACCTAATTTAATCTTAACCGCACCTAAACATACTTTATTAGTTACAAAGTCAATTCCTCTCCTTGGTGATTCGTGGTTGAAAAGGATACCGTTACTTATAAACATATTATAAGAATTACGGTAGTTTTTACATATGTTATATGCTAATACCTTGGATGCACCATAAGGTGAAACGGGTGACATATTTGTCGTCTCTCTTTGATATCCATCTGTATCCACATTATTCCCAAACATTTCTGATGTTGACGCTTGGTATATTTTAGCATCAGGTTTTATTAGTTTAACAGTTTCTATCAAATTTAACACACTCACACCGTTAACTGTTAGTGTATATGCTGGTTGGTCAAACGAAACCCTAACATGTGATTGTGCCGCTAAATTATAAATTTCATCAGGCATAACTTCACTTACAATTTTCATTAACGATGACGTATCTGTCATATCACCATAGTGTAATGTGATTTTATCGACTATACCCTCAATATTAAATAAATGATTGTCCAAGTTAGAATTTCTTCGTATTAAACCATGAACACTATAATTTTTTTTCAGTAAAAATTCCGCCAAGTACGAACCATCTTGACCATTAATACCTGTTATTAGTGCAATTTTATTTTTCATTACTTTATTTAATTGGTGTGATAAAATTATCTCCAGGTTTATCCAAATCAATTAATTCATAACCACACAAATTACAAAAATTATTAATAATATTTTCAGCATCAATTTTAGGCATGGTATTATGATAATTGTTTTCAAAAAGTATAAAAGGTTTTATTTTATTATCAATAAAATATTGAGTCATACTATGAATAATATTTAAATCCATATTTTCAGTATCAATTTTCATAAAAGTAATTTCTTCAGCAGGTATACTATTATGATTTTTTAGGAAAAAATCCATACTATAACATTTGACATTCCCACTCACACTTTTATTTATTTTAGACAACCCCAAATTAATTGAATTGTCTATCCCTATTTTCTCATAATGTTCGATGGCCATCTCGGCACTATCTAAAAAGTTGAATTCACCATTCTCATCTGAGATTGCACAGTTGAACATTTCAACCCCATCAATATTTGAGTATTTTTCAGACATATGATTAAACAACACATTAGATGGTTCTACCATTATACATTTGTTTATTTTATATTTTTCACTTATGACATCATAAAATTTACCAACATTACTTCCAATGTCGATATATGATACTTCAGTGATGTTATTAGAATCTAAGTAGTTAAATAACCACCCTAATTCAATTCCGATATGTTGTAGGACTAAATTATCATCCCAAAATTTAACTATATTATTCATATATTATAGGTTTAATGTTTAATTTATTAATATTAACGTATTCGTTATAACAACCTCTAACCCACACCTCATATGAAACCATATTATCAGTTAAATCTGAAAAAGATGCTCCTTGAGTAAAAATCATTGGGGTTGTCATATAAATTTTTAAATCGTTTGTTTTCATAATATTTTCACTATCACGTAAATCAATAAGATAACAATCTTTAGTATTAATTTGTGAAATGAAAAAATCAATTGGCCATAAACTACTAAAATGTTTTGGGTTATCATATTTAAGATTATCCACTAAAAATTTAGCAAATTTAAGTGACCCAATGTATGCGTGTGACATTAATGTTTTATTTGGTTTAACCAAACAATTAGAGACGTATTCAGTATATTCTTCAGGTCTAACACCTAACCAAATAACATCAGGTTTCTTATCATTAATTTCATTTATTATTTGAGATGAGACTTCTTCTTTATTAATTTTATCATTTGGAAAATTTAAACCGTAAAAAAATTCAGTAACAATATCGTCTTCGAGATACAGAACATATTCCCAATTATTTTTAATTTGTTTTTTTGCAATTTCAATATGACTTTGAGTACACCCATATTTTAAAAACTGTGGATTAGTGATTTTAACTCCTTCAAATCTTTTAACACCGGTAATACCGGCAATATTTAAGTTATCAACTGACCTTTCATATCTATCAGTTCTTTCTTTAAGATTAATTAAAAACCCTTTATCACACAATTTTTTACCAAACCATTTAATCATCAGTTATTTAATTTAATTATTGAGGTAACACTATCCGTTAAATCATTTGGGTTTTTAGCGTAAATCTCAATCAAAGAAATTTTTTCAATCATTTCTTTTTGTTTATTAATATCTATGTAATTACTGAACGGTAATTCTTTATTTTTTATTTTGATTAACATATCATAAGTTGTTGTCTCACAATCAGATTCGATAAAACCGGGGTTAAATGATGTGTGTAAATCTTCGATAACATAATACCCACCCAAGTTAAGATAATCAAATAAAAACCCAAACGTGATTTGTTGTTGTCTCATGGTATGACCACCATCATCAAGAATTAAATCAAAATGTTCTTCATTTTCAACACATTTTTTTAAATCATCAAGGTTTGTTTGGTCACCACATATAAATTTAAAATTTGGGCGTGTGAAATCTGAGTAATCAATAATGTCCATTCCAACAAGATAACAATCATTGAAATAATCTAAAAACATTTTTGTAGACCCGTGACCTGCAGTTCCGACTTCAATTATTCTTGGGTTTGTTAGTGTTTTAAAATAAGAATCATAAAAATCGGTATATTCGTGATACCAAGACTTATCAGTCATGTGTCTTAACCCAATCTCAGTTAATTTTGTTCTATTGGTAACAATATTATCTAAAACAATATTATCTAAAACAATTTGTGAATAATCACTATCTTCATTAATAAAACCTTTTTCAGTTAAAATCTCAAAAAGATTATTTTCGGTCTGATATTTTTGATTAGCATAATTAAAATTATGTTTTACGGATTCAAGTAAACTCGAATAAGGGTCCTCTCTAATAATTCGGTTTAATATATTATCCAAATTATTTAAACTCTCATCAAATTCAAAGTTCACATTTTTTTTATCAGGTGAAAATTTGAATATAGAACTTAAATTATAATTATTGTCGTAGATGTCAGAACCCCAATAAATAGGTATACAACCTGACAATAACGCATCATTTAATTTTTCAGAATTAAAACCTTTTTCTAATGTGTTTTCACAAATTATTATGTATTTGTAATCAATAAAACAATCTCTAAATTCGCCAACAAAATTTTCAACACCATCACCATAAAAATCAATAATATTTTGATTTTTATATTTTTCGTTAATTACGTGTCTAATTCTATGACCTTCCGAGAAATTTTTAGATGATATGGGCATTGAAATCATCTTTGTTTTTTCATGTAACCCAATCATATTTTTACTTAACCAACTAGTGGTAATACATTTTGTACTATAATGAAACTTATCAGGTCTATCTTTAATTAAATCACCTAATTCGTCTAAATTATGTGTAATAATTAAATCAAACTTTTCAAAGTCGGTTTTAATGTAATCATATATGTCGGTCCATGCAGGGTTAGTTAGAGGTTCCAACAGTAGACAAATATTTATATTACCATCATTCGGTATTTCGTTCACTGACCTTTTAATAAAATTATCAGTATAAACATTAATTTTTCTCCTAACACCATCTCTTTTCCATATAATTTTGTCGGACTTTAAATACGGAGTTAAATACTCTTGATGAGGAAAATTTGAATCTATTAAACTTATTTCTACCACTGTTATTATTTATTAATTATAATTGACCTGATAATCTGTCACACCATCCTTTTGATTTAGAATACGGCCAAACAACCCAATATTTTGGTTTATGTGTTGTCTGAAATTCTCTCCATACTTTACAGTAACCATCAGGGTCATTTTTCATACGAGAAATCTCATTTATATCAGCATCATGTCTGTGGATTGTTTCATCATTTTCATCGTGAAATGCTACCACCCAATATTCATAATCAGTCTCAGGAACTGAATCATAAGACACATCAATACAGTGTTTAAATATTGTTGCGAAACTTGATTCCCATTCTTCTTCAGTTTCATATATTACCGGATTTGGTGGGTAATTTTTATCTAATGTGTATTGTTGAACCGCTCTTCTTGAAAATCTTAAACCTGAATAAATTTCATATTCCTTTAAGGTTCTTTCAGTCCCAAAACCATAAACACCGAAATCTATATCGGATTTTTCACCGTCCATTCCAAAGAGTTGTCTATTTTTAGAATGTGAGAAAGTATTTTTCTGACCCCATTCTTTATCGTCATCCCATTGTTTTGTTCTACCTTTACGAGTATATTCGTGCCAAATTAACACTTTATGTGGGTGGAATAAATCATATCCGTGAGTATACGCTCTTGCAGCGATTGAAATTTCTTCCCCGTGAAAATAAAACTCAGGGTCGTGTTGAACTTCATTACTAAATTGACCAACAGTGAATGCGAAGTGTGCCGAATAAAATCTTGCGGTTACAGGTAGTTTTAATTTTTCCCATCCAGGTATTGTTTCAGGTAAAAAGAAAACCGCACCTTCAGGAATAAATCGGTCAAAAACCATTCTCCAAGGTTCTTTGACTCTTTCAGCCGGGTCGTTTTCAGGGTTGAATGACGAAACATAACCCGTTAGTAATGGTTTTTTAAACCCTTTCTTTTGTAGTTGTTTTATCATTTTAATGAATTCGTCGTCCCAATTCTTTTCAAACCTCATATGGGAGTCAATTTGTAAAGTATATTCTTCACCTTCATATAATTGTTGAACTTGATTTCTTGCCCAACAGACACCCTTAGATTCCGAATATAAAACATCTAAGATTCTAAATCTTTTGTCTTTTCTATAATCATTTAACGTGTCAAAACCGTCTTCAGGGTGGTATTGTCTACAAATACCAATTCTAAGGTTATTAGGTTTTTTAGCATTTTCAATCATGCTTTTAATTGTGTTCTCCAATTCGGGGTCTCTATACGATGCAATTTGCACAAAAATTTTCATATCTCATTTTTTTTAAAAAAATAAGTTCATTAATTTATAAATAAAGGTTTAATTATAAACCGAATCTGTCTTTTTGTGCGTTAAAATTAGATAAAACCTCATCAGATGTTAAGGTTCTATTATATAACCTAAATATAGACATATTACCTTGATAGTGGAATTGAGCGGCGTTACCAGTGAAACAACCAATATCTAATATTGATGAATTTGTTTGGACTAACAATGATGATGATAAATCGTAACCGGAATTAACACCATTAATATACGTGTAGAAACCTGATGAAGTCCATACACCTACAACCTGATTCCATTCATTTAATGTTGTTGTCCCTGAACTAACATATATATCATAAACAGGACCCGGACCATTAACTCCTAACATCCATACGTGACCTGAGTTATCTAATCTCATTCTAAACCCACTGTTACTATTTTTACTGAAAATTTCTCTATCATTAAACAATGTTGGTCTTAACCACACTTCAACCGAAACTGTGTTAGTTATTGCTGATAATGTTGTTGATGTGGAAGGTATTGTGAATTTTTGGTTACTACCATTAAATGTGAATGAACCTCCATTTGATAATTGGTAATTTGGTGTTGTTGCTGACAATGATTGATAAAATGTTGAGTCATTGTTGTTATCAGTTATATCATTCCAATT
>Ga0181346_1001322_pt1 | contig 10890 bp, 10 predicted proteins | sample Su13VDMM15DN_FD_130100 | JGI IMG/M metagenome (GOLD analysis project Ga0181346, IMG submission 130100) | Freshwater viral communities from Lake Michigan, USA - Su13.VD.MM15.D.N | ecosystem: Environmental > Aquatic > Freshwater > Lake | place: USA: Michigan | collected 2013-07-15 | reverse complement strand
CATTTATATTCTATAAATATTTTTATTTAAATTAAATAAAAATTTAATTTTTAATCTAATCGTCGGTAGGTATCATTCATATTTGTACTGTGCTGATACTTATCTTCAATCTTTTCTTCTTTCTCTTGTTTTTCTTTTATTGTAGGTTCATCCTTCAAGTCGTTAGAAATTTGTATATGTCTAAGCATACTTGTACTTAATTTTTTACCTTCTGCGTACTTTTTGAATATACTGTTGAGCAATTTTGTAACGTGGTTACTTGTAATAGGTGTTACCTTATCGTTAAGAGTAAAAAAATAACCGGACTTATTTATTTTTAACCATCTAGTCAAAATTTTACTTAAGGCTGGATCTATAGTCAAAACTTTTGCTCCAAGACGTTTCACATTCTTAAAATTATTTAACATAAATTTATAGTTAGATTTGTCTTTAATTAAATAATTTTCGGATTTATCTTTAAGGTCATCATATTCTTTCTGTGATATAACCTTACAATTTGCGACATTGTTACGTATAGGATTTGCGACATAGAAACGTAGTAATACATACTTTTGTATCATAGCATATTCTGTCTTTGATAATTTTTCTTTTGTCCATAAACCAGCGTCATTGATATCTATAAGCATCTTGTTCAAAATCTGTTTTACAGTATCAAAATCTATCCAGTTATCTTTTTGAGTTTTTGTTTTTTCCTGAGAATTAATTTGTTCATTTACTTTAACCATAATCTGTTTCAAAAGAGCCTGATACTTGTCTATTAATTTTGTATCAGGATTTTCATCACTATGTAAGGCAACAAGAACTGCTGTTAGTCTATTTTTCTTCGTGTTGTTATTTGATATTTCGTCAATACATTGTTTAATTTTTGAGAAATCTTTTAGAAACTGAGAAGATAACTGTTTAGTCTGGTCTTGATTACATTTTTTTGATAACATTCTTAAATTTGTGATATAGTTATGAATTGAACTTTCTGTTAATTCAGATCGTGATTTCGCAAGTGCTTTACGTAAATTTTCTGAAGGTTGCTTACTCATCTTTTATTATAACTAAAGTTTTTTTTAATTAAGAAAAAAAATATTAAAATGATAAATTAGTTCCGGATTTATCGGAGTCTAGATAAACGTCCACCGCTTGTTCGGCTTCCTCCCATTTTACCTCCAGTGTGACGTGCTGTGATTTTGGATACGTTAGCAACGCCTTCAAGCAAAGGAGAAAATTCAGGAGCAAGAGATGCAACTACAGGACGAGCAAAGTCTGCTACACGACTGATACCGTGAGAAACTTTGTTAATAAAGGATTTGAACCGATCCAAAAATCGTCCAGAACCACGACGTCCGCCGTGAATAGCCCTGTAGATTTCGTGGCTAACTTCTTCGTTACCCTGAGCGGCCGAAAGCACCATTGCCTCGCTAAAGTTGCCAATGGATGTTCTAGCGCCATTTTCGTAAACGGAACACGTGCCAGGCATACTAAATAGAGTAAAGAATTCAAAATCACCTGTAGCACCAGAAATATTTTGAGCCGTAGCCTGAATCTGTAGAGTGTATTGGCCTGCGACGCCTGCTGCCTCGTTGGCCTGAAGCCCGATGTCCTCGCCGAATCTTACTGCAAATACAGAACCACGGTATTTACTGTATTGTGCCCAAGACAAATTCAAGCCACATCGCTGAGCGATACTGAATAGTTCTTGATCAGATGCAGTTGCTAGCAAACCAGACTGATTATTGAACAAAACTTGAATGTTACTGAGTTTACAATAACTATCAGATACAAGATAATTTGAACTAGCACGTGAGTGACGAACGAAAAGATACATCGCACTAGGAATCATACTCAGTTTTATAGAATCGGAAATAACCTGAAAAGAAGTGTTGTTAGTAATAGCATTATACGGTTTGATATATTGCTGAAGTTTTTCGTAATAAACAGTCTGTACCGTTGGCAAAGGCTGAATGATTTGTGGCGTGATATAATTCATAAGAATTTCTGGAGCCTGATAAAAACTGACTGTGACAGTAGTAATAGCGTTACCAGCAGTAGAGTGGCACAAGACACGATTTGTATTTTGAGTCCAGCGGAAATTAATGTTTAATTGATTGATATTAACGAGACCTTCCGAATCTCCTCCCATACCAGACAAAAATGGCGATAAGAACAAAGGTTCTACAACCTCGCAAGTGAATGATTTTCCATCTTCGGCAAGAACAACAGGAAAGCCACCACGAGACATTTCAGCAGAATTTTCTCCATAATCAGCAAGTGGATTACGCGCACTGCCATAAGTCTGCCAATCTGCATATTGCTGATACTGATCAGGCATCGCTGGAGAAGTTGACACATCTCCGAGTCTGTCAACCGCATCATTCTCAAAACAAAGCATAGCATTATAGATATCAGCAGTATTTTGAGAAATTGTTTCACCGTTAATTTGACAGGTGATTACATCAGTAATTGCCTGAATTGGAAACTGGCGAAGTGCGTCATTGGTGCCCAGTTGCATGGCAACATTTGTCTCAACCTTGAGATAGCATTTGATACGCACATTGCGATCCAATATCGTCTGCGTGCTTGGGGGCGAGATAGACCACGATGCCTGAACTAAAGGTTGATTGGCACTACCCCATGAATTTGAGGGAAAGATCTGCTGTGTCACTCTGCTTCCGCCTTGAGCAACGATATGACTTTTCATTTGGTCGGGTTCAATTCTGGCACGAGGAAACGTGAGTTTTGTTAAAGTTGACATTATTTCTTTTATTAAGGGTAAACATAATAAAAATAAAAAAAAAATTCAAGAATAAATAAAATCATAAATTTTTTTTTAATTCATTTTTGGTTGAGGTAAAAAAATGCCTAACGATAAAGTTAATAATCCTGCATAATTTCTCTGTGAATTACAATCTGGTTCTAATACTAACATTGACGCTGAAAAAACTATTATTGATATTAAAACTCCAACCTGTATGAAGTATTTAACTGCAGTTTTATCCATTTTTAAACAACAGGATCTCCATTCTTCTTGAATCTCAGGAACAGGTTGAGTTGGTTCATCCATTTATATTAAGAGAATATTTAAGAAAATATATCTTGTCTTAATATAAATGATGCAATACAATCAAAATAGATTATATCAAAACTCTCTTCATTCATTAACTGGTAAAAGAGGTGGAGGTATGTTACCTACGGGGACTACGTCCTTACTAAATAATACAGATACTCAAAACGCTTTAAATTTATCTTCTTTGAATTTAATGGAAAACAAAACTAAAAGTCTTAACGATCAGGGTGATATGGTATACTATAACGTTAATATTTTTAATAAAGACGAAGTAGAAGGAAAACAATGTATATTCAGTGAAAATCGTGTGACACCTGTTCTCCAAAACCCAAGTGATTATAAATTTTCTTGTGTTCGGTTTCAATTACCTTCTATCAATATTCCTATCCTATTTTTTAGAGATAGAGATTTATTCATTAAACTTCAATACGATGGTGCTGAAGTTCAACAAGATTTAATTTACATACCGAATTCTGCAACTGCTGATATTTATCAAGGACGTCAGCCTGTATATGATTATCAAGAAATTGTTAATTCTCTAAACATTGCTTTTCAAACTGCTAAAACGGCTTTAGGTGTATTAAAACCTGCTACGCTTGTATTTGAGAGACCTATTATGACTTATGATGCAACTACTCAGTTATTTTCTTTATTAGCCGAAGTTGCTGGTTATGACAGTGCTCTTCCTTCATACATCAAAATTTTCTTTAGTTCACAGTTATTTACTTTATTTTGTAATCTATTAGATTTCTATTCTGATATTAATTTTACACAGATCATCATCCAAAATCAGTACAATAATACTTTTACATCTCCAATCACATCTACGCCTTGGTATTCAATGACTCAATCTCAGCCGTCACTTGAGTTGTGGCCTGAAATACAAAGAATTGAGATCTTATCTAATTCAATCCCAATCCGACAAGAATTACAAGGGCAACAAGATGATGTTCAAAAACGCATTTTGATAGATTTTAACGTTGCTGGTGTCCCAGATAAAGGAATCATCAATTTCTTCCCACAAGGTGCAATTAGATACTATGATTTAACTAGCAATTACCCTTTAACTCAGATTGACTGTGAATTTAGATGGGCAAGCGCTTCTGGTGAGAGTTTTCCTATATTTTTAAATGTTGGCGAAAGTTGTAGCGCTAAGTTTCAATTTGTAAAATTAATAAATTTACGCTTAAACGGAGAATAAATAAAATAAAACCTTTGTTATAATAAATGAGTCTGTTACCTAACAAAACAGAACCAACATTACAGTATTACAATATAGAAATAACTGGGTCTAATATTTCAGATACTAAAGCGATTTTCAACATAAATAGAAGTGATTTTATTGTTGAAAATCCATCTGATTATTATATCGCAATTGAAAGTTTCAGTGTTCCCCTTATCTCAGTCCCGTTATTTATTTTTCAAGATAATACTTATAATTTTCAACTAGAATACGATGGATTGATTCTGACAAAATACTTAGTTTATACTTCAGAAGGAAATTTAAATAATAATTACGTATATTCATATCAGAGTATGATTAATAGTATGAATGTAGCACTCAAAAGTCTATATGATGATATGTTACTTGCTAAGCCACTCTTTCCGCCAACAGAACAACTTTTTATTACTTTGAAAAATAATTTAATCACAATAAACTGGCAAGATAGTTATTTAACAAGTGGAGTTAATTTATACTGTAATGATGCCTTATATGAATTTTTAAGAAGTATCAATATTTTTTATTTTAGTAACACAAAAATAAAGTTGCTTGTTAATGATACGTACCCTACTTATACAAGAAATTCTCTAACTTATTATCAGGCAACTCAAGCCACGCAAGAAATAGAGAATTGGAACAGATTACAGAGTATTTTATTTTCAACTTCAACAGTACCAGTAAGCGGGCAATTCATTGGTAGTCAGGCAAATATCAATATCAATGTTCTTGGTGATTATTATCGGGTACCACGACCAAATAGGCCCAGTATTTTTACTTTTAATACGACTGGGCCTACCCCTTTGATTGATCTTAATTCTGCTTATCCAATGTCTAATGTAGACGTACAAATTCGCTGGTTCTTCAATGATCTAACATCAGAAGTAATTATAGTACCATACTCTACTACTTGCTATGTGAAGTTAGTTTTAGTTAAAAGATCGCAGGAAAATATGAACAACGTTGATCAATCAGGGTTATTAATGTTCTCATAAAATTTTAATTTAAACTGATTTTGAGTTTAAATTAATTAACAATTGATAGATGCTAGGTGTTTTTTTGATTTTTTATGCCGGATTACACACGTTTTTGTAATTTCTGAACCACATTCACATACAATTTTTTCTTTATTTTTTTCTAATAACTTTTCTCTGTTTTGCTCGTAATAGTCTTTATTTTTTTCTGTTATAATTTCTTTGTTTTGCTCACGATATTGTTTATTTTTTTCTTTTAAAATTTCTTTATTATCAATATCCCTTTCTTTCCTAGTTCTAGTTGGTATCTGACAATTTAAGGCTGGTTTCAACTGCTCAATATGGTATCTTTCAAATTGCCCTAATTCACGTTTATTTGTACATTCGGGATATGCTTCTATTTGTGTCATAGTCCAATTATCAAAACCATTATTTTCACGAATAAATTGATATACTTTTAAATTGAAAGATATATGTTTTTCATTATTACAAGCATTTTTATGATGACATTTACGTCGTGAAAAATTACAAGTACTTCCAACATAAATATCAGTTATGTTCATATCTTTACAACACAGTTTATATACTATCGCTTTTGAATAATCAGGCATATTACTTATATATACTTATATTTACTTTTTTAAATATCAATTTTTCATTTTAATATTTTATTTTAACTGAACAATAAGGTGAGTGCAGTACACCATTCATCGTTACTCAACCCAGATGCACCAGTAAATAATTTTACAAAAGCGTCTATAGGCATATCTCTAAATCTTACACGTAAACTAGCATACCTACCACACGTAGCAATGTTATTATTATAAGATTGTAACTGAATATGATTATATATTTTTTTATATCCTGATTCGTTAATTAAATTTGTTAGATGTGGTTCGGCTTTACCACCGTGTAACTGCATATTATAGGTTGAGAACTGTAATTGTTCATCTATTTTCAACCCGTAACTTCCAAAGACTTCTATCGTTCTATGTTTCTTTAGAACAGCAACCCAATGACCTATCTCTTTAGTTGCCTGATATAAAATAATTACCGCTCCGTATGGTTCCATTAACTGATCTATCGTTTGATAATCGTGTAAATCTTCATATGAAATAATCTTAACTTTACCATCACAGATAGCCATAATATCATTATCACCTAAAGCGTAATTCAAATTTTTTTTTATTAATTGATTCCAAGATTTAGCGTGACTCATCTTTATTAGAAAAAATATATTATTTTTTAACGATATTCTTCTGATGTTTATAATTCGTCCTTTCATATAAAAATCGTCCTTTCATATAAAATAAAAACGACCTTTTTTTTTGTCCACTTTTTATCAGAACCGAGAAGAGAAAACTCCGAAGTTACCGTCTGTCTTTTCTTAGTTATCCTATTCTTATATATATATATATAAAAAAAAAAAAAATATATATATAGTATAACTAAATAAAAGTATATGAAAAAATTCCTAGACAAAATTATATGAAACATCTAGGGGACGAAAAAGACGACGTTTTTCATTTTTTCTTCAAGTTCTTATATATATATTATAGTAGTATATATATAATAGAGTTGAAAAAAAAAATAGTCCACTTTTAGGACTTCAGACTTTTAAACGGAAAGTCCGTTGTCCTCCCGTCAGACTAAAAATAAATAAATGACCTTTTACTTGGAACAAGTCCTTTACGGTGGAGCAACCCCACCTACAATTGTCATATACCCTAAAGCAGAACTCCAACATCCAAATACCGTGCCTCCAGTTCCGGCTATAAAAATATTTGTTAAACCTTGTGCTGATTTAATTCTAAATCCTGTTTGAATTGTTAAACTGCTTGCCTGTTGACATACAGTGAAATATACAACTTGCCCGTCAACACATCCAGTGATATCTTGAATTGTAACATTTGGGCCACTCGCTAGAAAAACATTAGAAACACCGCCTAAAGGTAACTGAAGATAAACGGCATCAGTTAGACTTATACTTCCACCACCCGTTACTGGTACATCGTTAATTTTTAAAGAGTTGCAGTTGATATTCATCCAAGACTTTGATGAACTACCATCGCATAGTTTATTCAGACTCATTTATTATAAAAAATATAATATTTTTTTATTTTAAAAATCATCAGTTATAAGATATGCTTCTTTTGCTGATATAACGTATTTCGGATGGGATCTGTATACTGTTATCCACCTAGAATTCTTTGATAAACTTAAACATCGTTTGATTTGGTCTGTATTAAATCCCATATGTTTTTTAAGATATTCTTTAATGTAATGTACACCTCCTGCGTGTTTAGGAAAAAATGTTACCGACGATGCCTCATTCAATAACGTTCTTGTTCTAGAATAATTACTTAATTGATGACTTGTTGATACAACAGTTAGACCATAGTGACGTCCAACTTCCAAAAGATGTTCCCTTAACATAAAAATCGCTACACGGACTTTTGGTAACTTAATTTTATCAACGTCATCAAAGAGCACTATAGAACCAGTTTCAAATTCACTAGGGTCATACGGTTCATCAAAGCACTCTGTATCATCCATATCTGGTCTGACGATTCTATCGCCAAATCGGTCGTCCAATAGTTTATCATACTTTACAGAACTAAAAATATAAATTGTAACATCGTTATTGATTAATTTTATATGTTGTGCAATATAATCTGCTACATACGTTGATTTACCAGAACCACTTGGGCCTGCTATATAAAGTCTTTCATTCTGATTTTGTTTAATAGTAGGAACAACTTGAAAATACTGTTTCCCATCTAATTTTATAGATTCTTTACCTTTCTCATCGTCTCGGATAAACAATGCTGTTCTTTTATCTTCAGTCCCTTTTACAACTGCTATGCGTAATGCTTTAGGGTTTGAAAAAGATTTATCTTTGAGTTCCATTCTTTTATATAAATGAAGAAATTTTAATCTCGTTATATAATAAAGACAAATGGACTATCCGCAAGAAATCCAATCTGATATGACAATGCCTACTTTAGGTACTCAAGTTACTCCTCATCTAAATTTTAACGGAGTTGTTCCTCTTAATATGTTATATAATGAAAATATTGATGTAAATCCTTTATATCAAGCCACTTATCCGCTTGGATTTAAACCACCATATTTTGTATCTGACCAAGTCAATAAAAAGGCACAACAAATGACTCCAGATGAATCTGAATATCTTCAAGGTATTAAAGCAGGTCTTGGGCCACTCAGAAATTTTAATGATGAAAATCGCATTCCTACCAATTTTAATTTTACTACGATGCCTATGAAAAACTTAAATTTAGCAATGAATAATATACCATATAAATATTCTCAATCATGGGCTGGACAACCTATAACAAGGTCTCAATATACAATTGATCAAGGAAAACAAATACTTGGATTAGAAGTTTTAGCAAGAGGAAATAGATTATACTAAAATTATTTATATCTTTACTTATTATAAAATGAGTTTGAACAAATTCACAAATCTCCAACGCGGAAAAGATATTGGATTGAAGATAGGAGCATATGAGATAGAGTGTGAAAATATTATAGTAACTAATAATATTACACTACCAGATAATTTAACAGTAGATACTTTGAATACAACTAACCTTAATGTTAAAACAGTTGATATGCAAACTTTAAATTATAGAACACCTGATGTTGGTTCAATTGGAGAAGTATTGAAAACAGATGGAACTGGAAATGTATTTTGGGGTACAAGTGCGCCAGTGGGTTCAGGTATTGTTTATAGTGGTACATTACCAATTCCAGTAGGTCAACACGTAAAAATTAGTACAGACGGAACAACAGTATTCCAATCTGTAGTTAATGAAACATTAACTAATTTAAATATCGGTGGTTTGAATTTGACAAATGCTAATGATATTAGTGCTAATGATATTGGATGCCAGTCTATTTCAACTTCAATTGGAAATCTAAATTTTAACACAAGCGGAAATATTCAAATTAACGGTAATAAATCTGTTCTGACAGATAAAACAGTTTTTAGTAATAATCAAGAATTTGTAAGTAAAAAGTATGTTGATGATAATGCTCCGGCTGGTGCAACTGGCCCACAAGGTATTCAGGGAATTCAAGGAGATACTGGCCCACAAGGTATTCAGGGAATTCAAGGAGTTACTGGCCCACAAGGTATTCAGGGAATTCAAGGAGATACTGGCCCACAAGGTATTCAGGGAATTCAAGGAGATACTGGCCCACAAGGTATTCAGGGAATCCAAGGAGTTACTGGCCCACAAGGTATTCAGGGAATTCAAGGAGATACTGGCCCGTCTGGCGCTAATAATGCTACTTTACAATCAACATATGATAATTCACTACCAATTCCAAGATGTGATCTGACTTATGGCACTCAAATAAGATATTCTACCGCTGATGGTGATGATCTTTTAACGATGATTGCAAATTCTGGTGGTAATAGTTATTTAACTAGTAATAGACTGGATACACTTAGTCTAAATTCTTCACAAATAACGGCAGATAATTTTATTAAGAACGGTGGTACTAATCAACAATATCTGATGGCAAACGGATCAGTATTACAATATTCGCAAAATTCTGGTAATAGCAACTTCTATCTCTATAATAATACAAGTGGCGTAATGACACCTCCACCAAGTAACGGACAAGTAGGATATAATGACGCTATACAAACTAATGCTACTTTATTGTATATTTCTCATAGAACTAGAGATAATATAGACATTGATGTATTTTTAGAACAAATATCTCAAATTCAAGATGTTTATCTACAGGATCAAGATAGCAGTCTTAATTTCATAAAATATAATATTACTGGACAACCTAATTTAATTACTAATTCGTATATTATTATACCTGTAAGTTACACTATTGGAAACGGAGGAGGTACAGGAATTACTGTTGACGGATTTGGAAATGGCGCTAATATTTTAGTTACTTTCTTTACTAACTCTATAGAAGTTGATTCTAGATTAACAACATTAGAAAGTAAGACTCAAAACCAGTCTGCTAATACAACAACGACTACTTTTACTGGAACAGGTGGGGTTGTCGCTAGTAAATTTGACTCTATGGGATCATCAGTATCTTTTGTTAAAGGCAATGGATCTCTAGATAATACTTCATATCTTCCTCTAACTGGAGGTACTTTAACGGGTGCTTTAACTGGTACTTCATATATTAAAACTGGAGGTGTAGCAACTGAATTTTTAAAGGCTAATGGCACAGTAGATAATTCAACATATGCATTACAGTCATCTTTATCTTCATATCTTCCCTTAACTGGAGGCACTTTAACGGGTACTTTAAATGGTACTTCGTTTGTTAAAACTTCAGGTACGTCAAGCCAGTATTTAATGGCAAATGGGTCATCTAAAGTATACTCTTCAAATAGTTTAGACTCTAATTATTATTTATATAAATATGGGGCTACAACAACTACACCGGCTAATGGGGCTATTTCTATGAATAATAATACTATTTCATTAGCAACTACCATATATATTAATAATGATACTGAGGATGGTGTTAATATCAATACGTTGTTTAATCAAATAACACTTTTAACAGGCATTTATATTCAAGAACTAGGCAATCCTGCCAATTTTGTTAAATATGATATTAATAGCATATTT
>Ga0181346_1001321_pt1 | contig 10892 bp, 18 predicted proteins | sample Su13VDMM15DN_FD_130100 | JGI IMG/M metagenome (GOLD analysis project Ga0181346, IMG submission 130100) | Freshwater viral communities from Lake Michigan, USA - Su13.VD.MM15.D.N | ecosystem: Environmental > Aquatic > Freshwater > Lake | place: USA: Michigan | collected 2013-07-15 | reverse complement strand
AGTAGCCATAAATCTTAGTCATACCATCTGACATTAGATATGTATGGTTAGGTTGAAGATGGGAATCCCACTTAGTGGTTTCTTTGGCGAGAATCATGCAGCTTCCAATACTTTTGCAGGATAAGCAATCCGTCCATCATACTCCAGCTGACTAATCTCAAACTCAGTCATGAAGTCATCGGCAACAATACCATAACCGATGATATACTGACGACTACCAATATCATTCCACTCAATCTTGTCACGCACTGAGTCAACAATCATCTCAAGATTCTTCTCAGCAAACTCGTGTTCAGCATTGTAACCATCAAGAGACATGAAGTAATCTTCTCCACCCTTCATCTTCCAATACTGAGGACACTCACCTTCGCCATCCCAATCATGAGCACCATAGTTCTCCATGTACTGAGTAATGATATGCAGTTTCATAATATAGACCCTATCAATTAAACAAAAGTTTTGCGTGGGTAACCAGTTGCGAATCCACCAGTGCCACCCATAAAGCCACGTGAAGACTTGCCAGACATTTTAGTCTTAGGTGCTTTACGTGTTTTCTCATTCACCTGAATAACTCCACCCTTCTTCAAGAATGCTTTCATTGCTTTCTCACCTTCAGCACGTGCCTCAGATTTTGTCATCACAGGTTTGTTGTAAATTGTTGCAACAATAAGTTTTTGTTCTTTGTTTTTCATAATATATTTTCCTCTCAATTACTTCGACAAGTTAATAATGCGACCATCGTATTCCATGAAACTAACTTCATGTGGTACGTAAACAAACTTTCCAACTAAGTGGTCAGTAACTTTCTCACCACCAAAAATTTCTTTGGACACAAGAATCTTAAACGCATCGAAACCATGTTCAGTGTTTTTGGCATCAACAACTTTACCTTCAACGAAACAATCTTCACGACCAACCATCGGTTTGAAATCATAAGAGCGAATCACATCACCAACAGTAGCCAATCGAGCATTTTTCAACATATTCACATTTCCTTTTCTCATCATAATATAACTATTATGCCCTAAATCGGAATTAAAGACAACAACTATTTGCAAATGACCCTACGAGTCTGAGGGGATTAGAACCCCTGTAGATACAAGGGTTTGGAATGACAAAAACCCTCTACGAGAGAGGGTTTCGAGGGTGTTTTATAGCCTGTTTTAGAAGGTAGGAACAGAGCCAGCTGAGGCGATTTGGATGCCTGAGCCAAATAATCGGCTGTATTCATTCTCCATCTTCACGTCTGGAGTGCCAGAACTTGCAATGGCATGTTTGTGTAATTCGATGTTTCCTATTGCATATGGCATGTATGGTGCCATTGCTACACCAACACCATCTTTTGTCTGTTGCATGACGATCTGTGCAGGTGATTTTAATTCGATGTGACTGTCAAAATGATTGAAGATCTCTGCAATAATTTCTTCACCATTAATCAATTTAAATACTTTAATCTTATCCATTTCAATCCTCTATAACAAGTAGTTCAATAAAATCTGCTGCTGTATTTGAATCTGAAAACCAACGAATAATCATTTTTTCAAATTCATAACAATGCTGTGCAATAACCATAATCTGTTTATTTTTATAAACAGAAACTTTGAGAATCCATTCTCCTCTGCGAACAGTAACGAATGAGATCAAGTTTGGTGATAGTTTTGCTTTCATCATAGAAATTATTTAGGGAATCCGAAGACTCCCTAAAAGTTTCTACGACTTGGTTGGTGGCGGTAACTTACCGTTTACCCAATCAACATCATCTTCAGTCATTGGAATCCAATAGTTCATTATGGAATCCTCCGACTTTTCCTCTGCATTTCTTTTGCTTCATGCAAAGAATCTGACATCGCAACAAAAAACCCAAAAATCTTTTTTAGGATTCTCATTTTAGTTTCCTTCGTTTAGAAACTGTTTCTCACCTTTTGTCTTGACTGGAACTTTCTTTGGCTTTGCTTCTTCTGGAACTAAACGCTCCAAAGCAATCTTAAGCATACCGTTGAATAGTTCTGCATTCTTAACTTCAATGTGGTCATCAATAGCAAAGGCACGAGTGAATGCACGTGTGGCGATACCTTTGAACAAGAAGTTATCTTCTAGTGCATCAGTAGCTGCATCAACATTACCCTTAACAACTAATTTACCACCATCAATCTCAATATCGATCTCGTTCTGTCCGAAGCCAGCTACTGCGATTTCGATTGTGTATGAATTCTCATCATTCTTGCGAATGTTGTATGGTGGATAGTTTGGAATGTTTTTAGTTAGATCAGCATGCAAAGACTGTAATTGTTTTGCGTGATCTTCAAAACCGACAAAGAATTTGTCGAAGTCCTTAAATCCTGGACCAAATAATGCAATGTTTGGAAATGAATTTCCCATGGTGTTTCTCCTATTAAGCGAGTTAAATTAAAATTGATACCCCGAAGGCATATCATAATGCTGGTTACTGGTTCCAGCGACAGCTTAACGTACTGTCAGCTTTACCAACGATTCGCAACTTAGCGGTCCTAAGGTGAATTCTTGGTAGTGATTGAATAGGTTACCAGCCTATCTTCCCATCCCTGAGAATTATTTATGCTTCTGGTAACTCAGCAGACTTTTCTGCTTCAGCTGCCATAGCTGCAACTTGAGGTTCACCCTGTTGCTTAATTTTGTTAATAACAGATACAACTTCTTCAAATGGGTGCTTACCCAATACACGAAGAATCATATTACACTCTTCAACACTCAATTCAAGTTTAATCATTTTGATTTTTTTCCTATGTTATATTTTGGAACTAATTCCCACTGGTCTTTTTCTTTGTAAGAGACCACCTTAATTTGAGAGAGTGATGCCTTCTGCTCTGCTCTACTAGTATCTAGGATCTTAAGTAGATCCCAGTCTTGTAACAGACCAGCGATAGCATTTCGTCTCTCAATATCTCCACTCGTGATGTTTGATTCTTTACCATCAAGAGCGAATAATTCTTTGAAGTGCACAATGAAATACCTACCCTGCTTATGAAGGATATGGCATGATTGATACAACTTGTTTTCTTTTCTGGAAGCAATGCCGATGCGAGTTAGGGTCTCACGGACTTTTAGAAAGTTATCTGGTTCTGGCAGACTCACTTCAAGCATCGACTCGGGTGTCCAGTCGTAGTAAATCATCTCTACAGTCATTATTTTCCACCTTTGTATAATTTTTCTTTTATCATATTCAACTGTTCTTCAGACAAGATACTTAGTGCTTCATTTGCCTTCTCGGAAGAATATCCAAAGTACTCTTTCACAAGAGTGAGATCCATCGTATCGGCTTCTTTCTTATGCCACTTCGAGAATCTCTTCTTCTTTGGTATAGTATTTAGGAAAAAAGAAAACTGCCAGTCTTTAGCTATGCTCGAGTTACGATTCATCTCGTTTGCATATAGGACTGTATCGGGAAAATACGACAAACCACGATTTACTAGGAATGGAACATAGTCTTTATCAGCCTGTGGTTCTTCGAATAGGTTTTTCTTTGTGAGATTGATCGCATTGATAAAGTCAAAAGGTGTCATCGACCTGCTCTCAATACCCAGTCTTCTGCAAAATCTTCTGCAAGATTAATAGACGAAAACGATTCGTATCCATTAAAGTCATCGTCTGCATCATAGACAATAACACCATACTCACCACTCGCTGTTTTATACACTTTAGCGTTACGTGTTCCTTCTTGGTAATTACTTATAATGGGCATCATGATGTAAATCCTATCTCAATTAAATTTTTTGGTGTGACTCCAAATGTTTTCCCAGGATACAACTCTGCCAATTTCTTTTCGAGTTCTTTCCTATCATTGGCTTGTGTGATAAACTGACTACTATCTTTATGATATGCGAATAAGATTCCATTATCTTTTTCGATAGTAATCTTTACTACTTCTGGGTCTGTGTCTTGATCAAGTTCTTGTTCGATCTCAGCAAGCATTCTATGTGCTTTAACGACAGCAACTCTTTCTCGGAGATTCCATCCGATAGAGAAACCTATGATTACTGCTCCAACTACAATAAGAATGTCCATGTTAGCCTCATTTGAATTTACACTGAGCCATAATCTCAGTTAATGCTGCCATAATATTTAGTTCATGGTCAGCAACAAATGCTGCTTTATATTGATAATCTGCCAGAATAAGAATCATCTGCGGAATACTATTCGCATCCATATTAGTAGTGGCAGTATCATAGAATTCACGGAACAATGCAGTTGTATCTGCATCAGAGTTCTTGGCAACCCACTTACGAACCTCAGTGAAGTCTTTATCTTTCATTAGTTTAACCAAACCTTTGAAAGACTCTTGTGACATATTCACTAAGATACCTGAGTCAATCTTACCTGAAACAGAATAGCGTTGTAGTTCGTTTAGAATACGACGATAATCAGGGAAGTGTTTCGTGACAAGTTCAGCCACGACTTTAGGATCGAACTCGATATTCTCTTGCCTAAGAATAGTGGTTGCTCGTTTGAAGAATGCTGCAGCGATCTCTTGCTTCTCTTTATTATCGATCTTAAATTCAATTACAGCACAACGACTGTGGATGGGTTCAATGATACGATTCTTATAGTTAGCAGTGAATATAAAGCGACAGTTAGCCGAAAACTCCTCCATGTAATTACGGAGTGCTGGCTGGGTAGAGTTAGCCTGTAGATAATCTGCTTCGTCTAAGATAATAACTTTCTTAGCATCAGTCAGAGATACCGATGTGGCAAAACCCTTAATGGTAGTACGGAGAGTATCAATGTGACCACCAGTATCTGATCCGTTAAGAATCACATACTCTGCACCAATTTCATTACACAGTGCTTTGGCTACAGTAGTTTTACCTACACCTGCAGTACCACAAAGCAAGAAGTGAGGGAGTTCACCCTGTGCAATATAATCCTTAAAAGTCTTTTTCAAAGACTCTGGAAGGATACAATCATCAATTTTCTGTGGACGGTATTTCTCCACCCACAGAAACTGTTCATCACGACTTTCAATCATATAAATCTCCAAACATAACAAAGAATAGAGAGGGATTATACCCTCTCGTCATTTAGAATTCAAATGTAGAATCAGCTTCTACTGCAACATAATATACCAAGTCGCTTGATGGAGATTTAAAACGAGAGATTTTCTTACTTGAGATTGATACTTCATAATCACCTGGAAGCATCTTTAGGTTTTCTACTTTCAGATTGACTTTGAAAGTCTTGTCAGTAGCACCAACAGATTCGCTAAATGAGTTACCAGTAACATTCTTCTTGTCGCCAACAACTGCAATAACATTAGTGCCATCACCAACGATTGATACATCAGATGCACGTAGAACAGATGCAGTCTTATTAATCATGTTCAACATACCAGCAGACATCGTGAAATTGATTTCTGCTTCAGGGAATGTGATCGCTTTTTGTGGTGCGACCAATACAGATGCATCTGCAGCAAAGAACTTAATCTTCATACTACCTTGACTGATTGATACATACTTCTCCTGAAAGTCCAATTCAGGATCGTCAAACAAAGACATAGCACCCAAGAACTCATTGAGATCGTAGATTCCAAAGTCAGGGAATGTTTCTGTTACTGTCGCATCAGCCATCACGTTCTTCTGTGATGAGATTGTTGCGAGTTTATTGCCACTCTTTAAAAGTAGATTGCTGTTAATTCCAGCAAAGTTTTTAATTAGGGCAGTGGTTTCTTTACTAAGTTTCATTACTTTCTCCATTCAAATGATTACATTACTATGTATAAAACATTATACCTCAGAACGAGGTGTTTGACAAATTTATTTTGGCATCATCAGCGCATTGAAGTTTGCTGGAACAACGATGGTTTGTACCTTACCTTGCTTAATACCTTCAGAGATATTGATCATTGCTTGTGCTTGCATATAAGCAATAGACTGAGCACCTTGATTAGAAAGAGCCTGCATACGTTCAGCTTCCATCTTAGCAGTCTTCACTTCAACTTCTTTCTGCTTCAACTCATTCTTGGCACGAACCAATTCATTGGCACTGGCAACAACTGAGTCAGCTGGTACAATGTTACGAATAAGAACTTGTCCAACGATTAGACTGCCATCTAATTTCTCGTCTGCAAGAGACTTTTGAATCTGTTCTTTGATCGCTTGTTCCATTGCTTGACGATTGTCTGCCATGTCCAATGCTTCGTACTTGCGTGCTTCTTTGTAAATAGCATTACGTGTAGCTTGAACGATATAGTTATACATCAGATAGATGTCACCATTATGACGAGCGTGGAATGCTTGGCTCTTTTGACTATACAACTCAGCAACTTGTGCTTGATTGATGTTATAGATTACAACAGCATCGAAGTCTTTCATTGTGCTATTATCTTTAGCAACTGGTGTCATGTCATCGAGTTTAACGTTAACGTCTTTAATTGGGAATGTAAGCACATCACCAATCAACACTTGATTAAACGAACCAGCCAAGAGTTCGCCTTGCTGAACTTGCTTATCAAAGCCAACACGAACACCGACTTCACCAGTCTCAATGCGAGTACAACCAGTGACCATAGCCAACGCAACAACCAATGCAGAGATTTTCAAAACGCTTTTCATAAATTTCCTTTAAAACAAAACAACAAGAACTGACAACAAAATAATAACTAAACCAGAGATGGCAATGCTATAAGAAACGCTCTTAATAGTTTCCCACTTCTCTTGCTTAGTTAATTTGCGGAATATTTCAATACCACAAAAACAAATAATGAATAAAGATACAAAGGTAATAATTAGTTTAATCATTTATTCTCCACAGAGTATTTGACATCGTGTTCATATAAGAACATCAAGCAACACATTGCGTGTGCCAAGTGATTCTTGCCAGTCTCGGGATCGTTTTGCTCTCCCTCTTTCCATGCCCACAGATGCCTTTGCATTGCATCAAAGTATCTACGTTTGGAATCTGGAACATTCTTCCAATTATCTGGTTCATATTTCTCTGCACCAAATGTTAGAATTTCTACAGTGGCTTTTAATGCCAGTGGTGGTAGTAAACCATATTGTAATTTACCACCATCAAATTTACGACCACCTGTTGTGGCAAGTTGGGATGCTTTAACTTCCTCTAATGTGCTCATATTATTCTCCAAATGAAACGACAAATGGACACTCAGAGAATGTCCATTTATAACTCACTTAGGCAGTGCGAGTAAACACTGAAGAGCCACGAACTGCAGCTGCAAGTGCAACCATAGCACGAGTTGGGCGACCGATACGGTACTTAACAACTTCAACACCATTCACAACTGCTGGGTTTGAATATACGCAATAGCCTTGCTCACGCAAATCACGAATAGTAGAAGCTGGATGAGCAATACCGAAAGAGGACTTGATCTGCTTAGCAGTGAACTCTTTACCTTTTTGTAGATGCGTCAAAAGCATTTCTTGTTTAGACATAATAACTCCATAATTAACAACCATCAAATGAAAAAAATCTTCTGGGGTGATGGCAAAACCCCAGAAGACAGGTAAACTCTAATTAAACAGTGATGCCGTTTTCACGTAGGATGGCATTGAAGTCTTCAACATCGCCATCAACATCAACAGACTCATCGATGATTCGTTGAAGACGTGACATCTCCATCTTTTCATCTTTCTCAACTGCAGTCTTTGCAGGAGTCTTGGCTTTCACAGTCTTGGCTTTAGCCAGTTTCGCAACTTTGGCTTTTGATTTAGCGACTGGAGCAGTCTGCTTGTCTGCAATTTCTTTTGCAAAGGCAGACAACTCGGCATCAGTAGGAACTGGCAACTGATACACACCACGCTCTACTTTGTTCTTGTTGAACAACCAGTTAGGATAACCAATCTTCTCACCCTTAGAACCAGTACGCTGGTCACGCAAAGTGTAATAGATTGCAGCACATTCCTTCAGAGTAATCTGAGGATCTTTTTTGTATTGAGGATTAGATTCAATCACTGCAACAACAAATCGTTTTTGAGACAAAGACAAAGCATTAAATTTCAACATAATATATTTCCTTAAAAGAAGTTTTCAAATTTCCAACACAACAAGTTCTATTATACAACAAGATGGGATTAAAGGCAAGTCTTATTTGCAATAACCCCATAAGTTGCAGGGAATTAGAATGGCACCTCGTCTGAAGGACTTGGAGCAGTCTCTGCAACTACTACAGGTTCAGGCTGAGGGTTTGCAACTTTATCGAACAAGTCGATGAATGCAGCTTTTGTTGCAGCATCAAAACGATTGCAACACAACTCAACTGCTTTCTGCTGATTCTTGAAAATCGCAAACGCACGAACAATGTGAATCATACGACGAGTCGTAATAGTTTCATCCACACCACCATCCTCGAAAGTACGACGAATTGCTTCAGCCCACTTTACGAGTGTCTCTGCAAACTCGGCATCTAGACAGCCATAAGTTTCCATGAGATTCTTAATAATCTTAACTTCGATCTTCGCATTAGGATAATCCTGTTCGAAGGTTACTGCAAATCGCTCCAAGAATGCTTCGTTCAATACGTTGGTACCAATATAGCGACCATCGTCTGAACCCTTACCCTTAGTGTTTGCAGTGGCAAAGATGTTGAAGCCATCGGCTGGAACAATCATCTCATTCTTGAGTTTGAAGTAGTATGGTTTACCCTCAAGAATCGGCTGCAAGCAAAGCAACGTATTGGCTGAACCTGCATCAATCTCGTCAAGCAAGAGTGCAGTGCCATTGCGCATGGCGATAAGGACTGGACCCTCCACGATCTCCACATTACCATCTTCCAAAGTTTTGGAGCCGATGAGTTGTTCTTCATCTGTCATCATGTTAAGGTTAACACGAATCAATGGACGTTTGTGCTTGGCACAAATCTGTTCAACCATTGTTGACTTACCATTACCAGTTGGACCAGAGATGTATGCAGGGTAAAAGATGCCAGACTTGATAATGTTTTCCAAATCGGAATAGTTACCGAATGGTACAAAGTTTGGATCTTTCTTTGGAACTAGGGCTGAGATATCAGAGTAGTCCACCTTAAACGATTCTTGTTTCACAGGGGCAACCTTCAATGCATTATTACCAATCACAACAGCTGGTGTATGTCCATCACCGCCACCAGCGACTGCATACAGACCACGACCAACTTTATCTTTCATAAGCCAAAGAGGATACTTCTCTGTCTTCAGTGCTTTCATAACACTCATGAGTTCTGGACGACTCACAGTGCCTTTGGTGGCAGTGTCAGGGTACATCTCACTGAGTTTAGACTCAAATACTTCTCGGAACTGCGTATCAGTTTTTGCCATCACATTCTCCATAATAAACTACTTTCATTCAACGATAACGACTATTATTACCTAAATCGCAATAAAAGACAACTCTTTTATGCAATAACCTTACAGATTACAGGGGATTAGTTTTCCCCTGTAAAATCAACAACTTACGCAACTAGACCCACGAAACGATTGAGTAGGACTCGGCTAGTCTTTTTAACATTCAAATACTTACCAAAGTTTCTTGCAATCGCTTTTGCATTGGCATCTGCTTTCACGTCCATCTCACCCTCTTGAATCTTGGTGGATGCTTGTGGAATCAAGAACAATTCATCACGACCTGTATTTTTAACAGAAGCAAAACCATTTTGACGGAAATCTTTCTTCCATGTTTCAATCAAAGAGTTTGCATCACCTTTGTAGTTTGGAAGATTGCAATGCAATACACCACGCAAATCACGACCACGATTCTGGCAGATATGAAAACCAATCAAAGCCACATTGTAACGATCCTTAATCATTCTAAGAATGGTTTCTGTTTGTTCAACAGCCATGCGTTGCAACTCGTATGTCTTCTGAGTAACTTCGTCTTTAATCAAGTTCTTAACTTTGATTCGTTTGTACTGATTATTAACAATCTCAGTACGTGAATCATCGAGACGACCCTGACTATATGTATTCAATGAACCACCTTCACCATCAGTTAAGGTGATGAATGTCATTTTCTCAATACCGTTATTCTTGATGTATGTTCCAAGAGTATTGTAGCAATATACCAATGCTTCATTCAATGGAGTGCCACCAGTATTGTAATTAGGATTCCAGTGAAAACGATAGTCAAGAATACGACGTGACATAGAATTAAATTCAGACGTTGTCATTTTGCTACTAAAGAATTCTAACAAGTGGAAATTCTCAGTAGTTTCCAACAGATCTGTGGACTCACGTTTGATAGCTCTCCGCTCTTTATATGCTTCCAAGTTATTTTCTCTGTGCCCATCATTATAATCAGTAGTGAAAGCAAACACACGATATGGAATCTGAACACGATTACAAAACATAGCCAAGTTAATAACTTGCTTCATGGTGTCCTGCAACACATCGTTCATAGAGCCAGACCAGTCAACAAGCAAAATCATACCATGGTTTTTACCCTGTGGTAAAGAAGTAACTCGCTTGAACAAATCATCTTGCAACTTGTATGCATATACTTTCTTCATATCCAAAGAGCCAATCTTTGATACCATGGCACGTTTGTGCATCTGCGCAGACTTCTTCATCTCGAATTCTTTTACGAGATAATTAACAGTTCGAATTGAATCAGTTTTGAATTGATTAAACTCTGACATCTGTTTAGTTTTATACGCAGCAAGTTGCTCTTCAGTCATGTAACGAGTGCGATAATCTCTCTGTTCATCTTCTGAATCCCATGTTTCAGGTGATTTAGTTTCGTTAAGAATCTGTTTGTAGCCGATGACTGGATCTTGGAAATAGTCTTTATCAAATTTCCAATACTTATACTCAGTGCTTTCATCAGCAAGGTCTTCAAGTTTATCTGAGAATGCACGCTCTGTCTTAGAGTCTAGATCGTCACCAAGTTCTGACTTGTCGTCATTTTGCAATGATGATTTAGTCTTGATT
>Ga0181346_1001319_pt1 | contig 10893 bp, 15 predicted proteins | sample Su13VDMM15DN_FD_130100 | JGI IMG/M metagenome (GOLD analysis project Ga0181346, IMG submission 130100) | Freshwater viral communities from Lake Michigan, USA - Su13.VD.MM15.D.N | ecosystem: Environmental > Aquatic > Freshwater > Lake | place: USA: Michigan | collected 2013-07-15 | reverse complement strand
CTTAATAAAAAAGGTCAAACCGAAGCTGTTGCTACTATGAACATTCAAAATAGTTGTAATGGTTCTAAACCTATGGAATTAGATTTAGGTGCTTATCGTCAGGTTTGTTCAAATGGTGCTATTGCTCATACATCTTACAGTAATGCTAAAGTACCTCATAGTGAAAAAGGACACTATTCATTACAAGAAATCCTTTGTGATTTAGGTATTCGTACACAAGGTGTAATGGATGAATTTAATAAATTAAAAAATAATAACTTAACACCTAAAGAAGCAATGGCGTTAGCTACAGATGCAGCAACACTTCGTTTTGGAACTGACCATGATATTAATATAGAGCAATTACTTAATGTAGTTCGTGATGAAGATAAAGGTGATGACGTGTGGACAGTATTTAACCGCATACAAGAAAATTTAACACAACCACATCGTATTGTTGATAATAATGGTAGGATGATGAATGGTGTTGTTGGTGTTAATGAAGATACACGTATTAATAAAGAGTTATTTCAATTAGCATATACTTATGCTTAAAATAAATTAAAATTATAATTTGGATTTAATTATATTATTTATTATGTTGATATAAAATATATGAAAAAATTAATAATACTTTCCGCTCTAGCTATTTTAGCTTCCTGTTCTACTACAACCTCAAGTACAGATTCACAAAAACAAGACTCTACTCATTGTGATTATCAAGATTCTACCCCTTGTAATTGTATTACTTCTAAAGAATTATCCACAGATAGTATTAAGTAAATAAGATTTTTATCTTAAAAGATTGTGAGGTAGAATATTCATTCTAGGGTGGTAGGTTATATTTATAATTTTTATATCGGTGGTTCGAATCCACCCCTCACAACATATTTCTAATTTTTAAAGACTCGCATTGCCGAGTCTTTTTTTTTCAATATGTATAACTAAAATATTATGAAAGACTTTTTCAAATCCATGTTTTCCAATAGTGAGGGTACTTCTCATAAGAGAATATTAGGTACAATTGGGTTTATATCTTTAGTTGTTTTTTTATTTACTTGTGCTCCTGACCAAAAAGATATGACAATTAATGCTATTGAATATATGACTATTACTATGGTATTTGGTACAGTAATTGAGAAATTTGTTCCTAAAAATCCAATAAAAACAGAATAATATGAACCTAAATATAGATAAATTAAAAGGCCACATTCCAGAATTTGTTATAATCCAAATTCCTGAAACTGCTATTAAGTTTAATATTACAACTAACTTAAGATTAGCCCATTTTTTAGCACAATGTTCACATGAATCTGGGGGATTTAAAGCAACTCAGGAAAATCTAAATTATTCAGTTGCTGGGTTAAAAAATACTTTCCCAAAATACTTCCCAGGACTTATTGCTGAAGGATATGCTAGAAATCCTGAAAAAATTGCTTCTAAAGTATATGGAGGTCGTATGGGGAATGGGGATGAAGCATCAAAAGAAGGTTATAAGTTTAGAGGTAGAGGTTATATCCAATTAACAGGTAAACAAAATTATATTAACTTTGCTAAATTTATTGGTGAAGATACTGTTACTAATCCTGATTTGGTTGCAACAAAATATCCTTTAGCATCTGCTGCTTTTTTCTTCAATTCAAATAAACTTTGGACAATATGTGATGAAGGAGCAAATAATTCAGTTGTAACCTCTTTAACAAAAAGGATTAATGGGGGTGTAATTGGTCTTTTAGATCGTATAAAACACTTTAATGATTTTAATGCGTTATTAAAATAATCATATGCTGATATGATTGTGGCATAGTAATGCATTATATACACTAATAATGCGCTTTAAGTACGTAAAATGGATATCAATAATATATTTTCTAATTTTGAAACTAATAAAGTAGAAAAGGTAGATGAGTCCTATATAGAGGATAAACTAACCTTTCAAGACTATATGAATCACCCCTTATATTGGGTTGGTATGTTTAAAAAGTTAAATCAAAACTATAATAATTTTAATAAATATATTATTCAATCCTTCCAAAAAATGGAGGAAGAATTATCTGAAGATGATTTAAATAAAGCAGGAACTTTTATTATATATAACAATTCATATTATTATATTTCTAAAATTAATACTAAGGATTTTACATGCCAAGAAGCACTATTTCAAATGGCTGACCCTGAATTAAAAGGATATTTAGAATTATCTTTAAATTATTTTTCCGGGAATGAAGAATATGAAAAATGTGTATCTCTTAAGACAACTTTAGACTTTGTAAATCTTATTCTAGCTTAAACTTGGCTCCCCAGTTATTTCTTTGTATCTTCTAAATAATGAGAAATAGAGAAATAATAATGAGACGGTTAGAGCGAATTGAGTCCAACCTAGAGAAAATGAATTTAGTTTTAAAAAGACAAGGTTCAAGAGAAGAATTTGAAGAAGTAATACAAGATATTAGAGATGTTCTTAGTGACGCTAAGTCTTTTATACAACAAGAACCACTATCTCCTGGTGAGATTAACCCATTTTAATTTAAAATTATGAATTTAACAGCAGAACAAATCCAACAAAATTGGATTGATTTAGAAGAAACAATTAAATCCTACATTAGTGAACCTCGTCGTTCCCAATTACTAGAATTTTATTCAAAATACTCTGAACGTATTATGATGATGCCTGCAGCCCATAAAAAAGAATATCATAACTCATTCCCAGGAGGATATGTAGATCATGTATTAAGAGTAATAGAGTGTGCCCTTAAAATAAATGATATCTGGGTTGAAATGGGGGTTGATTCTACTACTTACACTAAAGAGGAATTAGTATTTTCTGCTTTAAATCATGATTTAGGAAAAATGGGGGATGAGGAAAATGAATCATATATTACCCAGACAGATAATTGGAGAAGGGAAAAATTAGGAGAAGAATATATGTTTAATACTAAAGTTCCATTTGCTTCTGTTCCCGATCGTGGGTTATTTTTACTTCAATCTCATGGTATTCAATATAGTTTTAATGAAATGATTACTATCCAGACCCATGATGGTTTATATGATGAAGGTAATAAAAAATATTTATTAAATTTTATGCCCGAACAAAAACCACGTACCTCACTTCCATTTATTGTACACCAGGCCGATTTAATGGCTGCTAGGATTGAATTTGAAAGAGAATGGTTACCTAAATTTAAATCAAACGGGGGTAATCCAAAGAAAAATTTTAAATTAGAGACAAATAAATATAACCAATCATCTCCTAATATTAAAACAAAAGCATTAGGTAGTGTAAAAAGTGAAAGTTTAATGAATTTACTAAATAATATATGATACTAACAATTATTCTTCTTTCAGTACTGGTTTTAATCCTTGGATTTACAACTGTTAATCTTCTTTTAAAAAATGAAAAACAAGAAGATATTCTAACGGGTTATATGACTTACCTAAATAAAATATCAGATTTGATTGAAGAATCAAGTAAAAAAATAGATGAAGTAGATAGAAAAGGAAGTTTTTCCTCGGATGATGAAGTTGGTTTCTTTTTCGAGCAGATAAAATCAATCCAAACTATTTTAAATGTTTTTATAATTAAAGATATAAAATAATGGATGGGTTAATAAATAATAAAAGGAAAAAGAAAAATATTCAATATTTTACTCAAGAAACCGAAGATTGTATTGTATTATATAACAGCACAGATGATTATACTTTAAAAAGTAAAATATATTATACTAAAATCCACTATGCCTTTTTTAAATTAACCGAAAATATTATTCATACCTTTAAATTTTATTATACCGAAGTAGATAATATTGAGGATTTACAACATGAAGTAATGGTTTTCTTATTATCAAAAATACATCTATATGACCAAAGTAAAGGATATAAAGCCTATTCTTATTTTGGAACAATTGCTAAAAGATATCTTATATTATATAATCAAAAGAACTATAAAAAGAAAGTAGAAGTTATAGGTTTAGAAACAATAGAAGAAGATGAAAAACACTCATATATTATAGATGAACCAGCTCCTGAAGAAAGTTTATCAATATTTATGGATTCATATATAGATTATTGTACCCAATATATTTTCAAATTCTTTCCTAAAGAACAAGATGCTCAAATAGCAGATGCTGTTTTAGAATTATTTCGTAAAAGAGAAAGTTTAGATTTTTTTAATAAAAAAGCACTTTATATCTACATTAGAGAAATGGTAGATGTAAAAACACCTAGAATTACTAAAATAACTACTAAACTTCACATTATATTTAAAAAACATTATTCTTTCTATTTAGAAAAAGGATATACAAACTTCTAGTTTTGATATTTATATTAAATATATATTATATAATATGTCACAATTTGAAAATATTATTTTTGGTAAGAAAAAATTCTCTGATGTTTTAGAGGAAATATATAATAACCAAAAGAAAAAAGACCAACAAGTTACTGCTTTAATAAATGAACTCAAACCTTTAATTTCTGATATAGGGGATGCTACTTTAGTAGTCCCCCTAATCAGAGAATATATGGATATTGGGGTAAAAAATGATGATTTATTAATTAAAATGGCTGCGTTAGCTCAAAGAGCTATGTCTACTGCAACCTCAAGTGGTGAATTAACCATATCAGATGAGGAAAAAGATCAATTATTAGCTGCTATAACCGAATTAAAAGGAGATAAATAATGAGTGAATATGGACTTGCATCTTTTTATAAACGTACTAGCGCTAATATAGGTAGTGTAATTGATTCTGTTAAAAGAGGTTTACATGAAGTTAGAGCAGTTAGGGTATTAAGTATTGTTTTAGATGCATCTCATCCACGCTTTAAAGAATTAGGTGAATGGAATGGTTTAGGTGTTATTGAATTTGAAGATGTTATAAATCCATTACCATCTCCTTCTTTATTAATTGCAAGACCTTTACAAGGTAATTCTAAAAATTTACCATTAGTTAATGAAATTGTTTATATAATTTCTCTTCCTAATACAGATATTGCTTCAATATCCTCAAATACAATTTCTTATTATATCAATACAGTTTCTCTTTGGAATCACCCACACCATAATGCATTTCCAACATCTCCTAATAATTTACCTCCAACACAACAAAAAGATTATGCTCAAACAGCATTAGGTAATGTTAGAAGAATAACAGACCAATCAACAGAAATATTTTTAGGTAAAACATTTAAAGAACGTTCTAATATTCATCCATTATTACCTTTTGAAGGTGATATAATTTATGAAGGTAGATGGGGTAATAGTATTAGAGTTGGTTCTACTGTTAAAAATACAATTAATAATTGGTCTACAACTGGTTCAAATGGAGATCCTATTACTATTATTAGAAATGGTCAAGGTATTCAAACAGAAGAAGGTTGGGTACCAACTGTGGAAGATATAAATAATGATGATTCTTCTATTTATACTACAAGTACTCAACAAATTCCATTACAAGCATCAAGTACTTCTTACTTAAGTTATAAAAATAACCCACCTAAAACTCCTAATGAATATGCTGGGAAACAAATCCTCCTAAACTCAGGTAGATTGGTATTTAATACAACTTTAGACCATATATTACTTAGTTCTAAAAAATCTATTAATTTAAATGCTCAAGAAAGTATTAATATTGATACCCCTATATTAACATTACAAACCTCAGAAAAAATATATTTAGGTTCAAAAAATGCTACTGAATCTGTTTTAAAAGGTGATAGCACAATAGCGGTATTAAATGACCTAATTAACAATTTGAGTGCGTTTTTAACCATATGTTCTACTGCTGTATCCACAGCGCCTAATACTCAACTAGTTCCGTTAAATACGGCAGCTAATAACTTTTTACCCCAATTATTAAAAATACAAGGAAATCTTGAGGCTTTGAAATCTAATACTGTTAAAACAATATAATGGCTACTTTACCTCCTATTCCTAAAAAAACCCCTGAGGTAGTAGAAACAGAGCGTTTACAACAATCAACAGATGATCAAGCTAAACTTAATGAATTATCTGCTACTTCTGTAGATGCTGATAAGATAAAAAATGCTACCCCTTCTAGTTTAAAAGCAATGGGTATTGCAAAGTTACCTTTATTATTATTAGTAATAGGAAATCAAGTTTCTCAAATTATCGAACCAGCACTTGAAAATCTTATTAAAACTCGTATTAAAGAATTTACTGATAAAAATTCATGCCCTACTCCCGCTGAATTAGATAAAATTTTAAAGCAAAGAGATTCAATAGTTGAGCAATTAAATAAAGTAGGAAAAACATTAAATATTATTTCTCTATCCTTAACAGGCATTGCTACTTTTTTAAGTATTTTAGAAGCAGCTCTTAAAGGAATAGAGATAGCTAAAATAGCAGCTAAAATATTAGCTCTAACAAATCCTGCTTCTGCTGCTGCTTTACCTGTACTTCTAAATACTTTAGATTCTACTAAACAATCAGTTCTTATTGATGCAAAAGGTAACTCTAGATTAGTAAAACTAAATTCAATTATAGGAGGTGCTGCCTTAGTAGCTTCCATCATAGCTAGTTATATATTAGCAGTAACAATTTTATTAAAATCAATAGATATATTTTTAAAAGAATGTGACCCAAATACCACATTACTTCCTTTATCTAAAGATACTCAAGATATAGCAGATTCCCAACTTCAAGCTTCACAAACCCAAAACCAAACCACATATGTTGGGTTTATTATTGAAATAGAGGAAGTACCTTATACACCTACTGTTACTCGTAGACGTGCTTTAGGTAAAAACCAACAAGGTATAGTTTTAATTCAAACAGAATTATCATTTACAACAGATGAACAAACCTTAATAAATGAATTAAAATTTATTATTGACAGAGATAATTTAAAAGCTTATTAATCTAATATTTATAATCAAATGAAACCATCAGAATTTAAAAAAATCATCAAAGAAGCAGTAAAAGAAGCTATTCAAGAGGAATTAAAAGAAATTCTTCTAGAAGCTGTTCGTTCTCCTAAAATGGTTGTTACAGAATCTTTAAGAGATAATTATGCACAACCACATATTGAAAAACCAAAAACATTAAATCCTGAAGAAAGAAGGGCTATGTTTGGAGGTTTGCTAGAAGATATGCAAAACAATAAACCTGCTACCACAGCATATGCTGGACAATTTAACCCTACAGGACCTGTAGATAATGTAAATGGTTCTTTACCTGAAGGTGAAGTAGGATTAGATATGATAATGAATTTAATGAAAAAATAATGGCATTCGGAGCAAAAAAGATATTTCCTATTGATACTCGTCCTGGAACTGGGGTGGGTATTGCCCTGCCTTTTAATGCTCCTTCTGTCTTTAAAACAACTTATACAACTCAGGAATCAATAAAATACAATTTAATTAATTATTTTTTAACAAATAAAAATGAAAGATATTTAAATCCAATATTTGGAGGTAATTTAAGAGCATTTATATTTCAACAAATAGCTGAAGATAATATAGATTCTCTAAAACAAGATATCCAATATCAATTAAATGTATATTTTCCAAATGTAATAGTTGCAAGTTTAAATATTGATTCAATACCGGATGAATATCAAATTAATATAGAATTAAAATATAGTATACAAGACACAGGTCTAACAGACACAATCCAATTATCATTCATATAATGGCTACCAAAAGAAAAAACATACAATACATAAATAGGGATTTTAGTGAAATAAGAGCTAGCCTCGTTGATTTCTCAAGAACCTATTATCCAACAACATATAATGATTTCTCCCCAACGTCTCCTGGGATGATGTTTATGGAAATGGCTGCTTACGTAGGAGATGTTTTATCATTTTATTTAGATAACCAAATACAAGAAACATACTTACAATATGCTCGTCAAACTAATAATTTGTATGAACTAGCTTATATGTTTGGTTATAAACCAAATGTTACTCAAGTTGCTACTACTAATATTGATTTTTATCAACAAGTTCCATCTATACTTTCTGGCTCATCTTATGTACCTGATTTTACTTATTCATTATTTATAAATCAAAATGCACAAGTACAATCCCCTCTTAATACTTCTACTACTTTTTTAATTGAAGACCCTATAGATTTCTCAGTCTCAAGTTCAGGTGATCCTACAGAAATATCCATTTTTTCTATTTCATCAGGTAACCCAACATATTTTCTTTTAAAGAAATCTAGAAAAGCAATATCTGCTAAAATAAATACTACCCAATTTAGTTTTGGAGCTCCTATTCCCTTTTCTACTGTTGAAATTAATACCTCAAATATTGTTGGGGTATTAGATGTTATAGATTCTGAAACAAATGAACAGTGGTATGAAGTAGATTATTTAGGCCAAGAAATGGTATTTAATTCAATAAAAAATACTAATATAAATGATCCTAATTTATCACAATATTCAGGTGATACTCCTTATTTACTAAAATTAGACAAAATTCAACGTAGATTTGCTACTAGATTTTTAGATTCTGGTTCTCTACAATTACAATTTGGAGCAGGAAATGTAAATGATAATGATGAATCAATTGTTCCTAATCCAAACAATGTAGGTATTGGTTTACCATTTGAAAAAAATAAATTAACAACAGCTTATGCACCTGATAATTTCTTATTTACTCGTACATATGGAATTGCACCATCTAATACGACACTAATTGTTAGATATCTAACAGGAGGGGGAGTTGCTGATAATGTATTTGCAAATAGTTTAACAACTTTAACAGCCGATACTAAATTTTTAAATTCTAATTTAAATGCTACAACAGCAAATACTATTTTTGCTTCATTAGCAGTTACAAATCCATTAGCCGCCGATGGAGGAGGAGACGGAGATTCAATAGAAGAAATTAGACAAAATTCATCCGCTAATTTTGCTTCTCAACTTCGAAATGTAACTCAAAATGATTATTTAGTAAGAACACTTTCAATGCCTGCTAAATACGGAGCTGTATCAAAAGCATATATTGAACCTACTAAAGCCCAATCAATATCAGCAGGTGAGTCTCAATCCATATTAGATCTATATGTTTTGTCATATGATGTAAATAACCAATTATCTCTTTGTTCACCTGCTTTAAAGCAAAATATAACCACTTATTTATCCCAATATAGAATGGTTAATGATTCTGTTAATATAAAAGATGCTTTTATAATCAATATTGGAGTTAATTTTGATATTATTGTGTTACCAAATTATAATAGTAATGAAGTATTAACTAAATGTATTATAGCTTTACAAGATTATTTTACTATAGATAAATGGTCAATAAATCAACCAATAATATTAAGAGATATTTATGTATTATTAGATCTTATTGATGGTGTACAAACAGTAAAAACAATAGATATTAAAAATCTTGTAGGGGAAAATTTAGGATACAGTAAATACGCTTATGATATATCAGCAGCAACTGTATCTAACGTTATTTACCCATCATTAGATCCTTCTATTTTTGAAATTAAATACGCAAACACAGATATTCAAGGAAGAATAGTACCTTTATAATAAAAAAATGGCAGTATTAAAAATATTCCCCGAAAAAGACGCAACCCTATATTCCTTATTCCCTAATATGAATACGGGATTGGATGAAATTATTGAAGCAACTCTTACAACATTTGCCTACTCAGACCCTAGTCCTCAAGCAAGTAGATTTTTAGTACAATTTGCTAATGAAGATTTAGCAAGTGCTATTAGTTTAATTCCCCAAACTACATTTGATTCTGGCTCATCTACTATAAAAGGAAAATGGAATGCTAAATTACAATGTTATGTTGCTGTATCTACCGGTTTAGCTTTAGATACTACTATTAACTGTTTCCCAACAGCCAAATCATGGGGAATGGGAACAGGAAAATACTTAGACTCACCTATATCTACAGATGGTACCTCATGGATTTGGTCTGATTATTCAGGAAGCACATTATGGACTGCTAGTATACCTGCTTATGCTACAGCTTCATATACTTCATCAGTTGCCGCTGGTGGAGGTATTTGGTATACAGGTTCTCAATTTACTTCTTCTACTATTTTTACTTATAGAACAGATAAAGATATAAATCTGGATGTAACTAATACGGTTAAAGCATGGGTAACAGGCTCAGGAACTGTACCTATAAATAAACTACCTAATTATGGTTTTTTATTAAAACAAGAAACCGAATTCGTATACAATAAAGACTTCCAACCAGAATTAAAATACTTTTCAGTTGATACTAATACAATATTCCCTCCAGCTTTACAAATTAGTTGGGATGATTATGTATTTAATAAAAGATCTTTAACACAAACAATAATAAATTAATTACCTTTTACAGTTACTTTAGCTGGTAATCCTGGAACTTTTTATAGTGAAAGTATTAATAGATTTAGAATAAATGCTCGTCCTGAATTCCCAATCCAATTATGGCAAACATCTTCTGTTTATACTAATAATTATTACTTACCTACAGCTTCTTATTGGTCTATTAAAGATTTAGATACAAATGAAGTAATAATTGATTTTGATTCTTCATATACAAAATTAAGTGCAGATAATGTTTCTAGTTATTTTGATATATACATGAATTTTTTAGAGCCAGAAAGATATTATACTATTTTAATCCAAAGTACTATTGGTGGTTCTACAGTAGTATTTAATGACCAATATTATTTTAAAGTAATTAATGGGTAATGACAGAACAACCAAATCTAAATAAACAAGTTTACAGTAAAACTCAATACCAAAAGGTAATTGATACCTCTTTTACCCAATTGGTTCAACCTGTTATTGTTCCTTCAGTAGTAGCTCCTTCTATATCAATTGCAGAATTTTTTTTAAATTATCAAAAATTATTTTTTGAAATACCTAAATTTGGAGACATAAATTCTCATGAGTACCTTATTAAAACTAGTCAACAATATGCTGG
>Ga0181346_1001318_pt1 | contig 10897 bp, 13 predicted proteins | sample Su13VDMM15DN_FD_130100 | JGI IMG/M metagenome (GOLD analysis project Ga0181346, IMG submission 130100) | Freshwater viral communities from Lake Michigan, USA - Su13.VD.MM15.D.N | ecosystem: Environmental > Aquatic > Freshwater > Lake | place: USA: Michigan | collected 2013-07-15 | reverse complement strand
CTATCGTTAATAAAATGAGAGGTGTTGTAAATGTAGTAGCTGTTAAAGCACCAGATTTTGGAGATCGTAGAACAATGGCTTTAGAAGATTTAGCTATTATTACAGGTGGTCAAGTATTATCTAAAGATAAAGGTCATAAATTAGATAAAATTGATGTTGCTACTTTAAAAAAATGTATGGGTACTGCTCGTACTGCTACAATTGGTAAAGATAAAACTACAATTGTAGATGGTAAAGGAGAAGAAGAAGCTATTACAGCTAGAGCTGAAGAAATCAAATCTCAAATTGATAACGCTAACTCACCATTCGAAAGAGAAAAATTACAAGAACGTTTAGGTAAACTAATTGGAGGAGTAGCTATTATTAATGTAGGTGGTAACAGTGAATTAGAAATTAGAGAGAAAAAAGATAGAGTAGAAGATGCTTTATTTGCTACAAAAGCTGCTTTAGAAGAAGGTATTGTAGTAGGTGGTGGAACAGCTTTACTATATGCTAGAAAATCAATTACATTCGAAGGTTCAAATGATTTTATCTTAGGTAAGAGAATTGTTTATAGAGCAGTTGCTGCCCCATTCCAAAAAATCTTAACTAATGCTGGTCATGATATTGTAGAAGTACAATATTTAGGTTCTAAATTAAGTGATTCAGAAAATGGAAGTAATTGGGATGGTCTTAATTATAAAGATTTATCAACTATTAACTTTAAAGAAGCTGGTATTATTGATCCTAAAAAAGTAACTCGTATTGCTTTAGAAAACGCAGCATCAGTTGCAGGTACTATTTTAACAACAGAATCTGTAATTTACGAGCGCAAAGAAGATAAAGAAGATCAAAATTCTCAACAAGGAATGATGTAATAAATTAGGCTCCCCGTAAGGGGAGTCATATATTTAACCTATGTTCAATAAAAAACACACCTTATTTACCGAAAAATATAGACCTGATACTCTAGAAGGGTACATTGGTAATGATGATTTTAAATCGTCTTTACAACAATGGATTGATTCTAATGATATTCCTCACTTACTACTTTGTGGTGGTGCGGGAACAGGTAAAACAACTGCAGCTAAATTAATAGTAAATAACATTAATTGTGATTCACTATATATTAACTGTTCAGATGAAAATGGTATTGATACTATTAGAGATAAGGTAAAATCATTTGCTTCCGCTGCTAGTTTTAAACCACAAAAAGTGGTTGTAATGGATGAAGCTGATTTTTTAACTATTAACGCTCAAGCCGCTCTTCGTAATATAATTGAAACATTTAGTTTAAATACACGTTTTATTTTTACTTGTAATTATATTGAACGTATAATTGATCCTATTCAATCTCGTACAGTAGTATTTGAATTAACTCCTCCATCTATGAAGGATGTGGCTGTAAAATGTATTCAAATATTAGATACTGAAGAAGTAACATATTCTAAACCTTATGTAGCTAGTATTGTAAAACAAACCTACCCTGACATTAGAAAAAGTTTAAATCTATTACAATCATCAATTAAAGAGGGTGTATTAGAACCTGGTAGATTAATTACTAATTTTAATCAAACATCTGATCAAATAATAGAATTACTTAAAAGTAAAAATATTAAAAATTTTAACACTATAAGACAAATAATAGCTGACTCTAATATTAGAGATTATAATGAACTTTACAGAGTATTATTTGAAAGAGCAGATGAATATACAGACTCAGCTTTAGCTACACTTATAATAGCAGATTACCAATACAAATCATTAATGGCTCCTGATAAAGAAATAACTTTCATGGCCTCAATATCAAAATTACTAACAAATAAATAAAGATGGAAGATCAAAAACCACAAGTAAGCTTAGATTTAAGCAAAACCACACCAATTTTAACTGCTAATGGAGGTAAAGTTTGGCACCAAGGATACTTACTAAGAAAAGTATCTAAATTCGTAACAGGTACACCTGATGACAATGTTTTACCAATCCAAGTATTCTATGATCCAGAAACTGGAGATATTCTAAAAGAAGGATTACCTGATGAACTTAGATTTATAATCGAGGATGCTACAAATTAAATCTGTTTTTGATTGGGTAAAACAAATGCAATACGACAAATTACCATGGTCCTCATTTTCAAATGAGGAGCATAATATTTTTAGTAACTTTATGATTAATAAAATCATATCAATGAACCCTAACCACATTGAAATAGTTGCTGAAATACAAGAATTCCCTATGCCAAAGGAAAAGTTATACCAATTTTATTGCCAAGTTTTACCCAAACAAAAATCGTTTTCAAAATACATCAAACCTACAAAAGCTATTTACAGTAATGAAGTACTAAACATATTAGCTTCTTATTTTAAAATTAGTACTAGGGAAGTTACAGATTATTGTGATATTATTACTAAACAAGATATTATAGAAATATTATTACAAACCGGAATATCTGATAAAGAAATTAAAAAATTATTAAAATGAGTAATTCAAAATATAAATTTGAAGAAATGAACGATAGAGAAGTAAGAGTTACTATTGATGAAGATGATGACTTAGAAATGGTAGTTCATCCCACTCATTATGGTGGTAAAGATAACCCATATGAAGCTATAAAAGTTATAGAAGCCTGGGAAGTAGGATTTAACTTAGGTAATACATTAAAGTATATTTCTAGAGCAGGTAAAAAAGACAATATAATTCAGGATTTAGAAAAAGCTTTATTTTACTTAGATAGAGAAATCCAAAATAGGAAAAAATAAGTAATGAAATCCAAACCAATCCCCAAAGTACTAAAAGAACTTAAATCTATTGTAGTTCCTGAAGTACAGTATGGATTTCAAAAATCTATATCCTATTCTCAATTAAGCATATTCTCTAGTTGCCCTCATCGCTGGGGATTAAATTATAGAGACGGACATAAAGTATATTTACCAAGCATACACGCTGTATTTGGTACAGCCTTACACACAACTCTTCAACAATATCTAACGGTATTCTACGATACAAGTGTAGCAGCGGCTGACAGATTAGATTTGAATGCTATACTTAAAGAATCGCTGAGGATAGAATATCAAAATACATATAAAAAGAATAAAAACATCCACTTTAGTAATCCTGCTGAATTAGCTGAATTTTACGATGATGGAGTTAACATTATTAAGTATATTAAAGCTAAAAAAGCTAAGTATTTCTCCAAAAGAGGTTGGCATTTGGTTGGAGTAGAAGTACCTTTAAACCTACAACCAAATAAATCAATCCCTAATGTAAGATTTATTGGATACCTGGATTTAGTTTTGTATCATGAGGATACAAACACAATTAAAATCATTGATATCAAAACCTCTACAAGAGGTTGGGGTGATAAAGATAAAAAAGACGAGGTAAAACAAACCCAATTAATTTTATATAAAAAAGTATTTGCTGAACAATATAATTTTCCGGTTGATAATATTGAAATTGAATTCTTTATTACCCGTAGAAAAGTATATGAGGAAGGAGATTTCCCACAAAAACGAATCCAAGAATTCGTACCAGCATCAGGTAAAGTTAAATTAAATAAAGCGGGACAATTATTAGATAATTTCCTAATAGAGGCTTTTAATACTGATGGGGGATTTAAACCCACTGATTTTGAAAAACGCCCTAGCAAACATAATTGTAATTTTTGCCCATACAAAGACAATTCAGATTTATGTGACCAGAATGAACCCCCAACTAAAACTGCCTTTGCATTCTTTCAATCTATGTAGATATTTATATATAACAATATAAATAAATAAATTATGTCACAAAATCAACAACTAACAAGTGTAAAAGTAGATAAAGATATCTTCGAAGCATTTAAAATCGAGACAATTAAAACTAAGTTCTCATTACAAAAATTAGCAGATAGGTGTATGCATCTATATTTAACAGACCCCGAGTTTCAAAAATTAGTTCATAATCATATGAATTTAGAATTAGAAAAATAAAATTAAAAATAGTTTATGAAAGAAGGTTATATACCAAAAGAACAAAGAAAAAAGATATTATTTATCTGTGATGATATCCGAATGCATTCTGGAATTGCAACAATGGCCAGAGAAATAGTTTTAGGGACTTCTCACCACTACAATTGGGCAGTAATAGGAGCTGCAATCAATCACCCTGAATCAGGACAAAGATTAGACTTATCTGAAGCAACAAATCAAGAAACAGGTAATACTGATTCATCAATTACAATTTATCCTAATAATGGATATGGTAATGCTGATTTAATTAGGGCTTTAATAAGAAATGAAAAACCTGATGGTTTAATGTTTTTTACTGATCCAAGATATTATGATTGGTTATTTGCTATTGAAAACGAAGTTAGAAAACAAATCCCAATGATTTATCTTAACATATGGGATGATTTACCAGCTCCACTTTACAATAGAGCATTTTATGAGTCATGTGATACTTTATTAGCTATATCTAAACAAACCAAGAATATTAATGAAATGGTTTTGGGTAAAAAAGCTAAAGATAAAATAATTACTTATGTACCTCATGGTATAAATGAAAAACAATTCTTCCCAATTGAAAATCAAGACGAGTTAAAAGAAACTAAGAAAAGATTATTTGGAGATAAAGAATTTGATTTTATATTATTCTTTAATTCACGTAATATTAGAAGAAAATGTATTAGTGATCTATTAGCTGCTCACAAATTATTCTTAGATACTTTACCTAAAGAAAAAGCAGATAAAATTGCATTAGTACTTCATACTCAACCTGTTGATGAAAACGGTACAGATTTATATGCTGTAAGAGAATTGTTATTTGGTAAAGAATCTAATATTATATTCTCAGATGGTAGAATTGATACTCCGGAATTAAACAAATTGTACAACATTGCTGATGTAACTGTATTACCTACTTCAAATGAAGGATGGGGATTAGCACTTACTGAAGCTATGATGGCGGGTAAAATGATTATTGCTAATGTGACAGGTGGTATGCAAGATCAAATGCGTTTTGAAGATGAAAATGGTAAATGGTTAGAATTAACAAAAGACTTCCCATCTAATCATTTTGGTACTTATAAAAAACATGGTAAATGGGCTGTACCTGTATTTCCAAATAATATATCAATGGTTGGTTCACCTACTACCCCTTATATTTGGGATGATAAATTAGATTTTAGAGAATTAGCTTTAGCTATTCAACAAGTTTATGAAATGTCTCCTGAAATTAGAAAAGAAAATGGACTAGCAGCTAGAGAATGGGTAACATCAGATGAATCAGGAATGTCTGCTAGAATGATGTGTAATAATGTTATTAGAGATATTGATACAACTTTATCATCATTTAAACCAAGAAAAACTTTTGAATTTCTTAAGACAGGAGAGTTGGATACCTTAGAATTAGTTCATAAATTAACGTATTAATAAAATAAAATGAAAAATACATTTGTAATAAGTTGTCCAATTGACACTTACAGTGGATATGGTTCTCGTAGTAGAGATTTAGTTAAAGCGTTAATTAACTTAGATAAGTATGACGTTAAAATAATGCCACAACGTTGGGGTAATACCCCATGGAATTTTATAGAAGACCATAAAGAAGAATGGGGATTTTTAGAACCACATTTACTTCAAGGTCAAATGACTCAACAACCTGATATTTGGGCTCAAATTACAGTTCCAAATGAATTCCAAGCAGTAGGAAAATTTAATATTGGGATAACAGCTGGTATTGAAACTACTATTTGTGCCCCACAATGGATTGAGGGTATGAATAGAATGAATTTAAATTTAGTATCATCAGAACATTCTAAAAAAGTATTTCAAGATTCTAAATTTCAAAAACAAGATGACCAGACCAAACAAGTTGTTGGTACAGTAGAATTAACTACTCCTATAGAAGTATTATTTGAAGGAGTAGATATTGCTAAGTATTTTCCAACATCTTTAACACCTACTTCCGAAGTAGGACAGGCATTAGATGCAATAGAAGAAGATTTTGCATTTTTATTTGTAGGTCACTGGCTCCAAGGAGATTTTGGTCAAGATAGAAAAGATGTAAGTGGGCTAATTAGAGTATTTTTAGAAACCTTTAAAAATAGAAAAATTAAACCTGCCTTGATATTAAAAACAATGTCTGGACCTGCTAGCATTATAGATAGAAATCAAATATTAAAAAACATAGATAGGATTAAACAATCTACAAATTCTAAAAATCTACCTAACATCTATCTATTTCATGGTGAGGTATCAGATGATGAAGTTAATCAATTATATAATCATTCAAAAATTAAAGCGATGGTTAGTTTAACTAAAGGTGAAGGATTTGGTCGACCATTATTAGAATTTACTCAAACTAAAAAACCAGTTATTGCTTCTAATTGGAGTGGTCAAGTTGATTTCTTGAATCATGAATTTGCATCATTAGTGCCTGGTAATCTTAATAATATCCATCCTTCAGCACAAGTACCTGATATGTTAATTGATGGTTCACAATGGTTTACAGCAGATTATGGGTTTGTAAGTGGTTTATTAAAAGATTATGTTGATAATTATAAAAAATATCAAGAAAAAGGTAAACGATTAGGTTTTTATTGTAAAACTAATTTTTCATTTGAAAAAATGCAAGAAAAGTTAGGTTTAATATTAACTGAAAAAATCCCTGAATTTCCTAAACAAGTTCAATTAAAATTACCTCAACTTAAAAAAATTGAACTGCCCAAATTAAAAAAAGTAGAATAAAATGAAAGACAAACTAAGTATTTGCCCACGTTGTGGAAGTGACGCTTGTTATATTACACCCGTAAATGAAGCTAAAAATAATTATTATTGTTTTGGGTGTGGTTATCAAACAAATGATTTAATGATAGAAGGCGAATTTGATTTTGAATTATACGAAGAAACCTTACCTGAACTATACAGAGATATCAAATCAACTGATTCTGAAAAACGCGTTTGGTACCCAATAACAATCAATATTCAGAATAAAGGAACAGTATTTGCCAATGGTACTCATAAAGATAACTGGCAATGGAGCGGTATATTAGCTGTTGAAGTAAATGAAGATGAGAAAGGTAAATTTAAAATACCTGGAACCGAAGAATTTTATACTCATAAAACTGATATAAAAACTTTAAAGAGTTATTCACAAAACGATTTTATTGAAGCTCTAGATTATATAGGATTCTTTAATTAAAAATTAAATATGAAAATAAGTTATGCAATTCCTGTTTGTAATGAACATGAAGAATTAATGAGATTACTAAACATCCTCATCCCTAATAAAAGAGATGAGGATGAAATAGTAATTCAATGTGATCAGGGTAATACTACACTTGAGGTATATCAAGTATTAGATCAATTTTATGGTAAAATAAATGTTGTAGAATTTTCACTAAATAGAAATTTTGCGGCTTTTAAAAATAATTTAAAAAAACATTGTATTGGAGAATGGATTTTCCAAATTGATGCTGATGAGTATATTACCATTGAGTTTTTACAGAACTTACATTTAATACTCCAAGACAATCCAACCATAGACGTATTTTTATTACCTAGAATTAATACCGTAGAGGGATTAACACAAGAACATATCCAAAAATGGGGATGGAATGTGAATGAAAAAGGATGGGTAAACTTCCCAGACTTACAACCTCGTATACTTCAAAATTCTCCAAAAATAAATTGGGGTAATAAAGTACATGAAGTATTAATGGGTCATAATACATGGGCTACTTTACCCTTAGAAGATGATTATTGTTTATATCATCCAAAGACAATCGACAGACAAGAAAAACAAAACAACTACTATGAAATACTCTAAATTATTAGTAACAGGAGGAAAAGGATTAGTAGGTTCAGCTATTGATGCTGATGTTAAGTTAGGAAGAGACTATAATCTAGCTAATCCACGTGAAGCCTTAAAAGCCTTTCAATGGCATAGACCAACTCACGTTATACACTGTGCAGGAAAGGTAGGGGGTCTTGGAGGTAATATGAAGTATAAAGGAGAGTATTTGTACGATAACGTAATGATCAATACAAATGTAATTGAATCAGCTAGACTAGCCGGAGTTACAAACTTAGTATCATTTCTGTCCACTTGCGTATTTCCTGATAAAGTAAATTACCCACTAACAGAAGATCAAATTCATAATGGCTTTCCTCATAGCTCAAACTATCCCTACGCCTATGCTAAAAGATTAGCAGACATTCAGATCAGAGCTTATAGAGAGCAGTATGGATTGAAGTACACTTCTGTAATTCCAACCAATATATATGGACCAAACGATAACTTTTCTTTAGAACATGGACACGTTGTACCAATGCTAATGTATAAGATGTACTTAGCAATGCAGACTAAAGAGGACTTTAAAGTATGGGGAACAGGAAAGCCCTTACGAGAATTTATATACTCAAAAGATGTAGCAGAGTTGGCCAAGTGGGCTGTTGAGAATTATGACGAAGAAGAGCCAATCATCTTCACAACCTCAGAGGAAATAAGCATAAAGAACCTAGTAGGAATTATAGCTGAGGAATTTAACTACAAAGGAAACATAGTATTCGAAAAAGATAAACCAGACGGTCAATTTAGAAAACCATCTTCAAATGCTAAACTTATGAGTTATCTTCCGGACTTTAAATTCACTCCCATCGAACAAGGAATAAGAGAAACAGTTAAATGGTTTATAAAAAATTATGATAAAGCGAGAAAATAAAGTAGCACTTATAACAGGAATAAACGGACAAGATGGTTCATATCTAGCAGAACTCCTATTAGAAAAAGGATATGAGGTTTGGGGAACAGTAAAGAGAAATTCTGTAGCTGAAAATCAAACAGCAAGGTTAGATGCAGTTTATGATAAAATTAAACTAGAGTATGCTGATCTAACAGATCTAGCATCACTTGTAAGAGTAGTTGCAAAGGTACAGCCGGATGAATTATATAATCTAGCAGCACAATCACATGTTAGAATATCTTTTGATCAACCTCTATACACAGCCAATGCAACAGGAATAGGTACATTAAATGTACTTGAAGCAGTAAGACTTGTATCTCCTAAAACAAAAATATACCAAGCATCATCTTCAGAAATGTTTGGAAATAGTATCGATGACGATAGATTCCAAAGAGAAACTACACCTCTCAACCCAGTATCACCTTATGGATGTGCTAAAGTATTTGCATATAACATTAGTAGAAACTATCGCAACTCTTATAAGATGTTTGTATCAAATGGTATTTTATTTAATCATGAATCACCTCGTAGAGGTACAAACTTTGTAACTAACAAGGTATGTAAGGAAGCAGTTAAGATTAAGTTAGGACTATCTAATGAACTTAAATTAGGAAACTTAGAAGCCACAAGAGATTGGGGTCATGCCAAAGACTATGTCTATGCAATGTGGTTAATACTTCAACAAGAGCAACCAGACGACTTTGTATGCTCAACAGGAATATCACATTCAGTACAAGATCTTTGTGAGTATGTATTTGGTAAGTTAGAATTAGATTGGAAGCAATATATTAAACAGGATGAAAAATTTTTACGTCCAGAAGAGCTTCATGATCTAAAAGGAGACTGTTCTAAATTAGTTAATGCAACAGGATGGAAGCATGAGTATACTTTTGAGACTATGTTAGATGAAATGATTGAATATTGGATAAGTTATTATAAGAAATCAAAATATTAATATCAAAACAATTTATATAATTCATTATGATTACTCATAAAAGTATAGGTTATAGTGGGAGATTAGGTAACCAAATGTTTCAATATGCAACTTTAAAATCTCAGGCATTAAGATTAAATGTAGATTGTTATTTACCTAATCATACTACCATTAAACAAGAGGGATTATTTGATTTTACTAACAATAAGTGGATCAAATATAAATTAGATTTATTTGATTGTTTTAATCTCACAGCTCTATTATTAGATCAAACAGAAATAAATTTATACTTAGAAACAAATTTTTTATATGAAAATTCTATATTAGATATATCAGATAATACAGCTATTGAAGGGTACTTTCAATCATATAAATACTTTGATGATTACAAAGATGAAATTTTAAAAGAATTTACATTTAAAGATGAAATATTAAATAAATGTAAATTAGAAATATCCAAATATACTAATCCTGTAGCAATACATGTTAGAAGAGGAGATTATGTTAATCATCCTGGTTTCTGGAATGTTACTCCTGAATACTTTCAAGAGTCATTAAACTGTTTTAATGATAAAGATTATACTTTTTTAATATTCTCTGATGATATAGAATGGTGTAAACAAGTATTTCCTGATGGAGTAATATTTATTGAAGGAAATAATCAATTTGAGGACTTATGTTTAATGTCCTTATGTCATCATAACATTATATCAAATAGTTCTTATAGTTGGTGGGGAGCTTATTTAAATCAAAACCTAAATAAAAAAATAATAGCACCACAAAACTGGTTCACTGATCCAAAACCATTAACTGATTTATACCCTAAAAACTGGATATTAATATGATTATAAAGAGTAATTTTATACCTATAGATTTATATAACAAATTCATAGGTAATGATCTTGAATTAAAAGATAAACCCATTAGTATATTTAGTGATTATACCCCAACCCTTAAAGAACTTAATATAAACCCATATAATATTTTAATAATAATGGAACCCAATCAGCTTTTTGGTCTACATAATTGGGCTACAGAAAACTCCCACCTTTTTAGTTGTATATTAACATGGGGATCTGACATATTGGATAAATGTGAAAATTCACTTTTATTACCATTTGGTACTACGTTTTTACATGGTAAAGATAAATATAAAGAATTAGCAACTTATAATAAAGAACTTGAAGTATCTTTTATATGTGGTTCTAAAAATACGATTGATGGTCAACAATTAAGACAAAGAATATATTCAAAACAAT